>Ga0214544_1001414_pt1 | contig 49746 bp, 25 predicted proteins | sample CNSS3metaG_FD_160074 | JGI IMG/M metagenome (GOLD analysis project Ga0214544, IMG submission 160074) | Root nodule microbial communities from cowpea collected in UCLA plant growth center, Los Angeles, California, USA - CNSS3 | ecosystem: Host-associated > Plants > Roots > Nodule | place: USA...
ATATATATATATATATATAATATAATATAATATAATATAATATAATATAATATAAATATTAAAAAAAGTTATATAAGAATACACTATGAAAAAATCTTCTAAATCGTAAAATAATTTTATCATTTTGATAGAAAAATATATAAATATAGTCCGTTACAATTAAACCTATTTTAATTAGGTTTGATTATGTATTGATCGAAATTCTTTGAAATGAACCTAAAAAATTCTTTAATATTAACTTTAATCAAATTCGTTAAAATCCAATCAAACCCATCCTCAAAAATTCTAATGATAATATAAAATTTTTAATTCATTTCTATAGATGATGTCATGTCAAATAAAATATTATAAATGTAATAATTTTCTTTACTTTTTTTCCCATCCAAAAGCTGAGTGCCACCCGTTTGTGTGGATGAGGAAGGAAAAGTGGTCTGGCAAGAACCGACTTGTGTCCATATCGTGAGATTAAGATAATTATAACATCTAAATTTCCCATGGTATTACTATTATTATAACATCTACAAATATCTAAAATATACTGTTTTTACGTTCTTTTCGCATGGACACTGCCTCTTTACTGTTTTATGTTCAAATTTAACCATAGTATGTGATAAAGAAAAAAAAGAGTTAATGATAAAATAGATTTCCATGAATTTTTTACGCATAAATAAACAGAAATATTAATGTCATCGGAAATTTTATTTGTTTTAAGAAAATATAATTTGCTATCAATAATAGTTAGTATTTTTAAATTTGATTAGTCAAACACGTTTATCATGATGTTATTTATACTTAGACCTCTTTTTTCTAACTAACTCTTTAGGCAAGTTGGCTTGACTCTGAACTTTGTCCATCCAATCTTATATGGCCACTAGTTTACAAAATTCATAACTTCCTCATCTTTCCATCTCTATCAAGTGTGTGAGGTGTCAATTATGTGAAGTTGATGTTTTTCAAAAATAAGTGACCTTTTATATATTAACTGGTTCACGACGAGGAACTTGTTGGCTAGAATGTGTTCTAGGTAAGAACCTACAAAAATTGGGCTTTCTACTACTTCTAAGGCATGATATCATCTTTGAAAAAACAGAGTCAAAACTAAATTGGTATTAGTCAAATAACTCCCAAAGATTTCCCTCCACAGGATGAGCATCCCCTCTCTTGATGGCAAAGTGCATGCCACAACTTCAGGAAACATTGAAACTTCTGAAAAAATGATTAGACACCACCAATGTTCAGTTAGAACCTAAACTCCTATAATGATGGCAAAGTTAATGCCACCATTTTTGGGGTTAACAAGTTGACCTTTTTAGCCAACTAATTTTTAAAGTTAACAAATGTCATTACGCTACTCAACAAATCTCAATTTAGGAGTAACGTTTCAAACCAGGAAATAACGTGACCTGCACATACAGATTCAGCACAAGACTATACGTATTATTACATCCTACGCCTACATTGGAACAAGGAAAACTCACGCAACAAGAGATCTGCCTTGGGCGGGTTTGAAGGCGTTTTCTGCTCCAAATTTTCAGATTACTGAAGGACTAATAACAATATACTTTTTAACACATTCATTTTAAATATTATTGACATTTACTGAAAATTACAATATAAAGAAGAATCGAGAAACATACAAAATTAGGACTTCCAACAAGTTTCGACTACCAATAATGTGTTAGAACATATTGCTAACATTAGAGGGAAAACCCAGTGCATTATAGCTTTGCCACCCATGCAGTGCAGCAGAAGGATTTATTGGTAACACACAGGAGAAGAGTACGAAAAACACGAGTCACGCAATAAAAAACAAAAATTCAGAAAATATTGAACCAATAGTAATGTACATATCATCAATAGTAGCAGTATCATAAATTCTATCCAACCACCTCTCTACTCATCCACGTGTTGGTTTTTTGTGCATTATGGACCTACACATCTTTTGCGTAATTTTTTTATTACTTATACACACACTCTTGATAAAAGTACGGGCCACTGTTTTAATTTTCTTTTTCTGCCTGTGCATCGGGACAGGTATTGATCTAGTTATAGAAAGAACTCAAAAAATGGTGATGGACAGTTGCGCAAGTTCATTATAATCCAATATAACATTTTCAACTGTCACGAACCACTAATTGATATTTAACATCATTTCTATTCAACAAATGCTGCAAATTTGAAAAACTCCACATACCTGCAAGAAAGTTCAAAAAATGAAAACCTGCTCAAGTGTATGGCATCTGAGAAGCAATATCACAAAAAAGATGCTAACTACATTGTAGCATCCTGTAAATGGTCAAGAACAGAAAATGTAAAAGTAGCTTAAAGAACATCTGCAGCTGGTAACATTTCTCATAAAAACAGAGAAAAAATAATGCCTCATAAATAGCATAGATTTCAAATTAAACTCCAATTAAGAACGTGCTATGAATAGCATAAACAGTGCAACACTCGCAATCCACAACCAATGCCCTTGCTCTTTGAAATTTAAAAATTCTATGACAAATCTGATGCAATTGTAGCACTACATCACACGATTTGACTTTCTTTACAATGAATGTCACTGACAAGAACATTATCCTCTGGTGAAGATAGAAATTTGACATGGAGAAATCGCATATCACATTTGATGTTTGTTTGTAAATCAGCAGATAAGAAACACAGAAATAAAAAGCCGAAGATAGCAGATAGATAACTCATACAAAAAATTTCCTCAATTGATATCTTTCAAGAAACCAAGGCTGCTCCTAAAGAAAGCAAGCATGACTTCTATAAAGTTCAACAATGAGTATGAAAAGAGACATTGAGGAAGGGCTAGGATGTCTAACAAGCTTCTTTTTGAAGATGATAAATCCGATATTTGAGGAAGGGCTACTTTTAGAGTCACATCAAAGAGACATTGAATATCATTAGCAAAAGTATCTTGAGTCTTCTTAGGACCATGTCTTGAAGTATTTAAGTATTTAGGTATTTTTAACACATCGTGTTCAACTTATTGCCATAAAACAATACATAAAGAAGTTCAGTTTTTCGCACTAAGACTTATTTTCAATGTCAAGTTTTTCACACCAAGACTTATTTTCAATGGGAACAACATTGTCCTTCTCCAAATGGTCAGGATATCCTTAGCCAAGGAACCATAACTCCATGGAAGGGGAGAGACTTGGCCACCTACCTGAGGAGGTTAAAATAGGGAACTGAGGGAAACATGCCCAAAAGAAACTGACGGGGAGAAATGGCTTTGGTCCAACATGAATATAACCATAGGAAGATGGCATATGGAACATACGCACCCTGTGCAACACCGACAGAGATTAGTGGTGAAAGCCCATTTGAGAGCTTTTGGTCACGTGACTACAAGGATTGAGTTGCACTCCTCGAGGGATACCTCCTAACCTTGACTTTTGAAGAAGAAAAAAGTCACTGAACGGCAGCAGTGGACAATGGCATTCCGAAGACAAAGTAGGATCGTACCCATTTTGATACCAACTTAAATTTACGGATGATAAGAATCAGCAAGTTATTGTGCTGAGCTGATGTATTTCATATATAATAGATAACAGTAGAGTACAATACAAGGAATAGTTAGAGCATGTGACACTCAATCCTTAATATAGGTACATACACCCAAAAAACAGCTCTATGAAAGCTGTACAAAAATACAATAACCATAATTTCAACAAAAAACACACAAATTTGAGAGTCTAAATCTTCCAACCAAGAACAACAGGGTGTTGGTAAGGTAACATCAATTCAATAAGTCAAGGAATATATATGAACAATATTTATTTTGTTGATATATATGTAGTATTTTAGATTTGAAAATAGAAAATCAGAAGCATATGAAGCCATGACCTTAAATGATGAAGTTTAGTTTTAAAGAAACCTGTATGCAACCGTCATCAAATATAACTACCTGCCCAATTAAAAGGGCATGGTCTAATCCAATTCAAATTCACTATAGGGCAACAAGTATGCCATCAAGGTCAGGCAGTGCAAAATATTTTTTGCAGTCAGTGTCATCTCAGCAGCACTGAAAGATGAAAGCAAATTAATGAAGGTAGCCTGTAATAAACATACAATGTTTTAAATCTTGGATAGTGGCTAGCTCCACACAGGCTAGGTATAGTGTATAGCCGAATAACTACAACTTTTAAATTTTTTATAGTTTATATAATGCACATTATTATAAATTCTAAAGAATGATAAATTAACATTAGCGATCTTCATAATTGACAATATGAAGTCATAATTGTCTTAAACAAGACATATAAGTAAATAAGAACAAAAGTCAAAACAAGTTTGCCTCAATAGGAATCATCAATCATCATGTTCTAAATGCAAGTCTTCTTTATCATTTTCAGTGTTATTACATCTATATATTTCACTTTTTGGAAAATAAAATATAAAAAATAGCCTTCAAAAACAGTCCTAATGCCTCTGTTTAGATGGCTTTTTTAAAATCAACATACCACCTGCTGAGGCCTGCCATGACTGCCACACTAAACTGCTATGCTACAGCAGTTCCTATGGTGGTGGATAGGGGCAACTCCACACCGCTCTATCTTAAACCCTGAAAAAAATCAATTGAACAGGTTTTCCAGTGTATTACAGTCTTAATGTAAATTATGTGTATACACACACACACACACACACACACACATGTTTGTTAATTACCTAAACATGGATTTGTTTGTATGCAGGCTTGTTTTATTTGAGCCTTATTTCTCCACAAGCTTTTATAGGAGAAAAATTTGAAAAAAAAAATGAAATTAACTTCTCTATAATAAACTAAAATTAGCTTATGCACAAGTTAAAAACAGATTAGAGAAGCTACATGAGAGGGTTAAACAGATTAGAGAAGCTACATGAGAGGGTTTCTAAGTTAGCTTGCGCATAAAACCAATTTTATTTTACGAAGAATCTAGTTTCAGTAACCAAGCACAATCTTACCACACATTACAGTTTGTCCACAACCAGAATCTCACAGTCTATGGAAGTCAAAAACCATGGACAATTGACTCAGGGGCTTATTATCGTATTTATGGTAATACATCCTAGTTCTCTTCTACTATTTCTACTAAATTTCCTTACCTTGTAACCTTAGCCAATAGATCCATTGTTGCTTCTCAAGGATTTGGTCAAGTTTCTCTTTCTAATTCTTTAAACTTAAAATATGTTCAATTTGTTGTTGCATTCCCCTATAATCTTATCTCTTTAAGTCAATTAACTAAGTCATTAAATAGTTGTGTAACCATTGACAGCATCTCATTTGTAATACATGAGCATGGTACGAGTTGACTGATTGGTGAAGGACATAAGTGTAGAAGATTGTACTATTATGGGACTAGATCATCCATGTGTTGTCTTGCCTCTCCTAAACTTTTGCATGATTGCTTAGATCATTGATCATTCACATTTGTCCAAATTAAAACAAAAATGGTTCTCGAACTTAACCTTCAAGTCCTAGTGTATTAGTCATGTCAACTTATAAAACATGTTAGATCATCTTTTCCCAAGCTAATGTAAACCTATTTTTCTTTTGTCAGTCGCTCTGATATTTGGCAACAAAGTCATGTTACATCTCTTGGGTTTTGATATTTTGTTACCTTTACGATGAATACTCTTTATGTACTTGAGTTTATTTAATGAAAGATCATTCCGAACTTTTGTCTATCTTTATATCTTTCTTGAACAAAATAAAAAATCAATTTTGACAAGTTATCAAATCCTCATAAGTGATTATGCCAAAGAATATTTCTTTTCAGATTTTTTGCTATTGAGTTCACATATAAAAAAATATAGACACATGTTTGAAACTACATACCTTATTACCTGATGCAAATTGTATAAAAGCACTTTACCCATTCACGGGAATCTTGGATTTCCATCCCCTCCCCCATGAGAAAGTTTTAGCGGGAAACTTGATTAAAAACAATTTCAGGAAACATTAGGTTTCTGGAAATTATTTTTAAAATTGTTATACCAAACATGAAAACTTAACATTTTCAACCTAAGATTATTGGGTAGCTTAAAAGAACCCCCTACCAAAACCGCTAACGGAGTACAGGGTATGTGTTATGTTTGCTGTCCATCTCCAAATAGTTCATTATTAGAATAATATGTGGCAGAAAATAACTGGTTCTGCAATACCAAATTTATTAAAAAGCATTTTGTTGAAATATGGTTGCAAACATTACACATTTACTGTACAATAAATATGAATTGATTGAATCATAAATAAAGATTTGTTTGTAAAAAATCCCTACAATTAAGGGATTGGTATTAAGAGTTTATTTGATAGATTTGCCCCTGATTTAGAGTCTTTATTTCTGGAGATTTACTTCCTATATTTCAGAAGATTTATTTCCTTTTATTTGGATTTTGTTTTTCTTCAAATACCCATGTATTGTTTCTTTTTGAAATCAAGAAAAGTAATTGCATAACTATTGCATACTGCCTAAACAATTTTCCCCACATTTTTGGAGTAATGTTCAGCTGCAAGGTTTGCAAAATACATGTTGATAGTCATGTATCAGGACTAACAAGTATATATGTCTAGTAAGAGACCACATGACAACATTTATGCATTAAAAGTATACTTCTGATAATAGGTTGTGTAAGTAAAATGTATTTGCACCGTTTGTGAACAGAATATTTTGTTTAGGAAACTTTTGTCTCTGGTGTAGAATATTGCTGTACTTCGTGTTATTATGGTATTCAATATTACATTTTATTACTTTATCAGTTGATTTCTTTTTTGTATGACAACATAGAAATGATTATCAGGATGATTTTATAGATATTTTGGTATAAAATAAAATAGGGACCACTTGCTGGAATATAATCACTCAGACTTTCTGAATGGCACTCTAGCAAAGTACAGTCTGTTCAAAAAGGACTTCAAATGAACAATTTCTAGTGCTAAAAGATTTGCTTTGTATCGACATCCTTCATATTTAGCCAGAATAAAATAATAAACATTAAAAAAAAAAATTGATACTGAATATTTTCTATAGAAGGAATTGCATGTTGGCAGACAGGAAATTTTAATTGACTTTAATTGAGCACTATTGACAACCATGCGAGCAGCACCAAGTTATTAACAGGACAAATGTGCTACTATCTCAAATTATACTTCACATATTATGTGAAAGTGAATGATGGGAGCTATTTATCATCAACGAGAGTTGATGGAGAAGAACGAAACATATAAAGACACTTAATGAAAAAAGTATAAAGTTTCACGAGAAGTGTTGTACAAGGTTCAATTTTGAATTCTAACTTGTTCAATATAGTTTTAGATGTCCATACCAAAGAAGTACAAAAGAATAGCTCTACTTTAATTCATATTAATGGATACACAATTTTGATTGAGGAATCAGGGATTGTGATCGACTCTAAAGGGTTTTCGAGATATACATTAGAAATAACAGCACTATTACTTGAATATGACTAGGACAGAGTAGATGTATTGAAATTTTATCTCTATGAAAATTTGGTTTTTAATCAAGTTCAATGATGTCATGCGATCTATACAACCAACTTCATCTAGTGGGAGAAGACTTCTCGTAGTTGTTTTATATTTGTCCCAATCAAAATTATCTTAGACATGAAATCATATGAAACAGAAAGCAGGGATACATTTGGTCAACTAATGGGATTAACAAGGTGGGCGAAGTAGTCTACAAGTTCGATAGAAACTACTCATTCCATTTATCCTATAAGTTTGATCTCCAACTAATTAGTCATTTAACAGATACTAGATTAAGCACATTAAATATTTAAATTGGCAAAATTATATAAAAGAAGAGTATTTTTGTTAAGTGCTCTAGCCAAAAATATACCAATACTCTTGATCAGAGTTTTTTTATCAGAAAGACTAAAACTTCCTAAATTACAAAGTGCAATATGGATCTCATTAATAGCCGAGAAGTAAATCATTTTATAAAATATACCCACCTCATGGCATATATTTCATTTCATATTAGCATTCCAGTGGATCTTTTTCCAAGCAACAGGAAGCTTTCCAAGCAACAGGAAGCATATGCCCTACTTGTGGCAATGACTATATTTATCTCCTAAGAAGTGAGAACTAAAGTCTGCCATAAATCACTGTTTAACTCATGACTTTTGCTTTTCAAGTCAGAAAAAAGAGAAACCTTATTCGCATCCATTGGTCCATTTCTACAATTAACAAATTGATAGAACAAAGATCTTCATACCCTACCCTCAAAAAAATTATACACCAACAAAGAAACATAAGAAAAGATATAAAGTACCAGCTGAACAACTATTTAGTCGAATTTGTAATTTTAGAAACCACACTATTTCATTGATTTAGGTACCTATATCTAACTAGTCACCTAATGGCTGACGTGCAACAAATTTTAAACCATACGAATTATCCTAACAGGCACCCAACAATTACATTCAGTCGAGGAGAATCCCAGAGCCAAAATAAAGCAGCATATCCCTACAATAACCAGAATCAAACTAAGCATAATTTAACACTTTGATTCTAACTCATCATCTTAATTATGCCATCATAAACAGACAACAGCAGAATGCAAAAACCTTGATCATAATTTGCAAATAGCGAAACATCCAACAGAACAAAAATTCAACACTCAAAAGAAAGAGGTAACATGCAAACTTACATATCAAACACGAGTGCCTCTCAATCTAGATCTTCCTGTCTGGTCTCCGACTCAAAATTCTGATTTCCCCTGTTTCCAGAATTTGATTGCCCACTATTGTTTTCCCCACTATTGATATTACTGTTGTCATCATTGTTGGCACCGCCCACATTACTTGTCTCAGCACCAGAAGAAAAAGATTGCCTGAAGGGCCACGGCAAAGACACCCTAAACCTCCTCCGCTGGGAATTGTCTCCACCAGCCGAATCAGCAGAGCCACCAGGCCCCACAGCCAGGTTCCAATTCACCTGGGGAGCCACCGCACTGCCGGTACCACCACTACCGCCTCCACTTCCGCCACCGCTACCACGATGAGCCCTCTGCTCGTAATCAGGATCATCTGTGGGCAGCTCATACCGACAAACGGGACAGGAATTATGCAATTCTAACCAAGGCAAAATGCAGTCCGCGTGATATATATGCTTACAGGGCATCTGCTTCGCGGTTTCACCGAGTTCGAACGTGTCTTTGCACACTGCACATTGCGACGAATCCGATGCAAGCAGCTCGTCGGTGACCGAGACGTCCGGCAGCCCCTCCACCGCCTTCTTAGAAGCCGGTGGGGTGCCATAGCGGTTCGGATCGTTCTCGGCAAGGTGCTGGATCAGCTCCTCAAGGCCCGTCCCGAAGAAGTAGTCGCCGTGGGTGATGCCAGGAAACCGGAACGCTCCGCCGGGATCCCCGGACTCAATCACCAGTTGAAGGTTTCCACCGCCGCCGGCGGCTCTTAGGGTTTGCAAGTAGTTCTGGAGGAGGACAAAGGGGGCGAGGGCAGTATCGGCGGTGGCGGCGTCAGATCGAGTGCCGGAGAGGGTGGAGAAATCGTCGAAGGGCTGGCCGGCTCCTCCCGGGAAGATGAGGGGAATGGCGGTGGCCCCGGCGAGGGGGAAGTCGGGGAAGAAAGGATTGGACGGGATAGGGATAGGGTTAGGGTTAGGGATTTCGAGTTCTTCGAGGAAGCCGCCGTTGCAATTGGGGCAGACGAGATCGGAGGAAGGGGAAGGGGTAACAGAGACGGTGCGATTGCACTGGTGACAGAAGTATTGGCGAGACTCGCCGGAGGTACCGTCGCCGCCGGCAGAAGACATGTCAACGGAAAAAAGGAGAGAGAAAAAAGAAGATAACGAGAGAAGGAAATGGGAGAAGAAATTGTATCGGAATAAAACAGAACAGCGAGAAGGAAAAGAGAGCGGTGGCAATATCGTAAATACTCTGAACGTGGAAAATCTGAGTCGGTAAACGGACGATGAAGTCACGCGCTATCTTAGGGAGTTGACACTAAGCGCGGACTTGGACCAGACACGACCTTTAACCAAATAAAATAAAATCACCCTTGTCTGCGTTTCCCATTTTCTTTCCAAAAATTACACACTACTTTCTAAAATTAAGGTTAATGCTGCTAAATAGATTGTTCAAATTAAATTTAGCAAGTCAATTTAGTCATTGTTGTTACTCATTTGGCTACAAAAATGTGTGATGTTAGATACTATTTATTTTGAGTTCCTAGATTACACTACATGAATCTCGTTTTAATCCTAATTATATCAAATATAAATTAATCACCATTACAGAAAACTGATCAAATCATTAATAATTGGTTCTTATCAATGAAACATTAAAAAATTATATGATTATAGTTATGATTTTTCCCTTCACACCAGTAGTCAATTTCACGTCTTTTATTATGAATCAATGTGTAATTATGTTTGGGCCGAAAAGGTTTGAGCTTGATTTAGCTTTTTGAAAATGAGAGATACACACATGTATCTTTTTTCAGCCTAGAATTACACGTTATGTGGAAAAAGATGAATTGATCCAATTCAACAAACACATATTCCATGACTCCATAAAGAAGTGTGGTGCAATGATTCAAAAGTTGTAAAGTCATGGTTATAGGTTTTAAATCTCTTCCTTCAATCTGAGTCAAGGTAGAAAGCAACATCAAGTTGATGCGTGTGCTCAAAATGTGTAAGCTCTTACTAAAGCAAAATTCTTAACTATGAAAGGAAGAATTAAGTTATTGTAGTGGTTTACTCAAGACAAATTATAGTTTGTAAATTTTTTTTTTATCGTAAACAATTTTCCTATACAGTCGTCTTAAGCTATATGATTATTTTTTACTTTTTCTACTATATTTAATTTAACCATTTTCTATGTTATTGATTATATAAAATTTATAAATGAACTATGTAAAAACATTTAATAAAAATGTTAAATTCAATTATGGTAAAATTTTCTCACAAAGTATTATTATCTTATTCCACACCACATCAGCGCATAAGCTTTTTCAAAACAAAACTAAACTCACTACTGCAATCACATTAATAAACGCATGCATGATGTCAATTCTTCACTAAAAAAGGGCCAAAACCTCAAAAAGATTGAAAACACAGAATCATAAAGTCATGAAGATTTACGAAATCCAAATGGATCAACCAATGTCAATTGATTTCAAATATATTTTATACAACATAAACCCAAATAGAGTTGTCATAGTTGGGTTGAGTAGGCCATGAGAGCTAAATAAAATGAGAGCTAAGAAAAAGCAAAAAAGGAAAGGAAGAGAAGTTATACACATTTTTGTGGTGGTGTAAGGATCATCATATCTAATGTCCTTCATGCCTCTTCTTTCCTCTTTCACTACATGGATTCCCATTCCTTTGATGAGTGAGGTATGAATCAAACCTTGGTATGTAATCTCCACATGCTTCCACTCATTTTCTGAATACATTTCCATCAGTTTATAACGGAACGGTAACACATGTAGATCAAAGAGGTGTATATGATCAGATTCCAGCATCCTCACTTCTCTCTCCATACTATTCCAACGATATTCTTGAACTTTGCCGTTGATTAACACCACGGGTGTATTAAATTCCACAGTGATATCAACCGGTTCAGGTGCAATAAGAAGACAAAGAACTTTGGGAGGGAATTGATTACGAAACCAGAAAGAAATTGAAGGTCCCCTGCTTTCTTTATCCAACCACCTTGGAATACTTCCTCCTGGAAAGATAAAATCAGTCTCTCCAGCCTCGTGAAGTTGCTGCTAGTCACAATTCATCAACAATTCAATAAATGAACTATATATTGTCAAATCAAATTCATTAAAAACAAGGCAAAAACCTGATTTAACAACATGCTTGAAGCCGAGGAAGTCAATGATGTACACTTTATCGCCCTCAAACGTTTCAGGTTTGGTGGAAGCCCTCTAATTTCCTGTAGACGCTTGCATCTATTCACATTGAGATAATTCAGGCAGTGAAATTCTTTGATGCACCCAGGAAGGAATGTGATATTACTTCTCGATAGGTTTAAATTTTTCACTGTGCCCAACTGCGTGAAACCTGCTGAAAAAAAGTCATCATTCAGGTTGCAAGCCGTTAACGAGAACTCAAGTATATTTGAAGATACCGTCGAGCCCACTTCTTCACCATCTTTTGGATTTACCCATTTCCACTCCTTGCATCCATAAGCTTCAAAATCAGTCAATGAAGGCGTCAAGGCAAGGCTATTTAACCGAATAAAATCACATGCCACGAATAACCGATGGAGTCCAGTAAGATTTTGAAATGAAACTGGCAACTCTTTTATCATGGGAAGTTGAGACAATTTAAGTTTCTCAATATTTCCCATATTTCCTAATATTTCTGGAAAATTCTCAAGACTTGAACAATATGAAAGTTTAAGTTTTTCAAGAGAGGGCAAGTTGAGAGGTGGAAATCTCCTCAGCTTCGTGCAACCTCGAGCTTTCAATATTTTAAGTTTGTTCAGAAAACCAATTGAGTCGTCAACTGCAATTAAACTCTTACATAGATCAAAGGAGAGTTTCTCCAAATTTGGGAGATCTGATACGTCAGGCATTCGTGTTAAAAGTTGGCAATTGTCAAAATTCAATTCCGTTAGATTCTCTAACTTCTGCAAAGAAAATAATGGGAAAAGGAATAAGAACAATATGAATAAATTAAAAGTGTATTTACAAATTTTCAAGATAAGGAATATATTCTTTAAACCTACCTTTGAGGAGCCAAGGAATCCAAATGATGTAAAATGACTGTTAGGTAACTTGCATGTCACAAGTTTACTCGGATCAAGTTAGATGGTAAACAATTTGAAGGGTATCCATGCCATTCCAGTACTCTCAAACTTTCTGGAAAAGAATTGGGACCTTTGCAAAATTTACCATTTCTAATGATAAGTATTTTAAGCTTTTCCATTTTTCCAAAGGCATTTCTATTCCAATCTAGTGTTTCTTCTTTCTCAGATATGGAGATATGAAAACATAGTATCTCAATCCTGCTAGTTCCCTGTTAATGCAAAGAGGAACTCAAATAACTACGATAGAGATATAATTAAAAAGAAAAATATATCAATTTGAGAAACAAAACTAATCATTTATGAGTCTTCCTTACAGTGTTGTCCTTTAAAACTTCAGTTATATCTTTAGGTAACCATAATCTCCTGCGCTTCCCTGATCCTTCAGGTGATTCTTGTTGGTCAATTTGTCTACCCATCTCCTCAATCAGGTCGTGTATTTCAACTGTACTCCACTGACCAATCTTTATGAGAGATTTATCAACCAACACACTAATATGATGTTTCATGCAGTCATCATAAATAGCTCCAAGAATATCTTCTACATCTCTTAATATATATCCCTTGAAGCAACAAGCTATGTCAAGAAAAACACCCTTCTCCTCTTCCTCCAAAGCATCAAAGCTTACTTTAAGTTTATCAAGGATTTGACTGTTAGGAATTCTTTTATATTGATTGATAGCAGATTTCCACTGTTCCACAGTTTTTGCAAACAGGTTGGAACCAATTACTTCCAAAGCCAATGGAAGGCCAGAAGCATAAATTACCACATCATTTAAGACCTCCACGTAACGAGGATCAACATGTTTCGTTTTGAAAGCTTTCCATTTAAGTAACTGAAGAGCATCATCTTTATTCAATGTCTTGACCTCATATGTTGTTTTGACCTGATGAGATGCAAGCAGATGTGTATCTCGAGTTGTGATGATGACCCTGCTGCCGGGACCAAACCAATCAGGGCTTCCAGCCAGTGTCTGTAGCTGCTCGCACTTGTCAGCATTATCAAGAATCAAGAGAACCTTTTTTCGCTGCAACCTTTGTTGTATCATTGAAATTCCTTCATGTTCACTTGCTATGTTGATGCCCTTATCACCAAGTATTTTTGAAAGAAGGATGTTTTGGAGGTGTTCCAGCCCATGTTTGTTTGATTTTTCTGTCACGTTTTGAAGAAAACAAGAACCATCAAAACAGTCAGCAATCAAATTATTAACTGCTAAAGCGAGGGTTGTTTTTCCTACGCCACCCATTCCATGGATCCCTATCATGTGGAATCCATCACCAGATTCAACGTTTAGAAGCTTTCTTACTTCTAGCACTTGTGGCCCTAATCCAACAGGGTAATCCGCAACATGTAAACGAGCAGGATTAATCTTGTGGCAGACCCGGTCCACAACACTCTCAATAAACTTGTATTCATATCCATCACTATCTCAAACAAAAAGGTTTAGTGAAGTTAAATTTTTTATGAAATCAGAAAATTGTAATTTGTTTTAAAACCAGAAAAATAAAAAACAGAGAAGAAGGTTTTTGTGAAGTTGCAAAATGTTTCTCTCTAATTAATACACAAGTTACATATGTAAATCTGAACAAAATAAACATCTCTACTTCTTACCATTGAACTAACTTTTTCCACTAAAAGGTTTGTCATTAAATTGAATCTCACAGGATAGAACAGAAAATAATTTGTACGGTAAAGGTTAACAAGAATTTTAAAGTTAAATCATAAGAGAAGTAAAACAAAATCCAAGAAAAATTGTGAAGTAAAAAGATTGGTAAGGTGGTGTACCAGTCTTCGAAATGATAGCCAGACAAATCAGCTACTTGACGCAGAGCCATCTTCCATTTCTGCAACTTCTCCTTCTTATCTTTAAACATTCTCTGATGCTTATTCAATGCTTCTCCATAACTACCTCTATGGTGTCTAACATCAGAAGGGTTGACCTTATAAAAGAGCGGTATAACCAACAATCCTTGGGTGTGGCAGTGAAGGATGGTTGCGAGTTCATCCAAGCAGAAGGAGGAAGAAGCATAGTTTTGAGAGAGCACAGCTATGGCAATCCTAGATTCTTCAATTGATTTCTGAAGTGCTGGTGTGATTTCCTCCCCGCTCTGAAGCTCCTCATCATCGATGAAAGTGTGAATTCCCCTGTCACACAGAGCTTTGTAGAGATTGCCAGTGAAACCATAACGCGTGTCTTCCCCTCTAAAGCTGAGGAACACATCATAGCCGAATCTTTGAGTCGCCATTGGAACAAAGTTTAGAGTGATAATGGTAAGCGTATTCGAACTGTAAGTGGAATCAAACTTTGTATAAACAAGAAATTAGAAGAGTAAAGTGTAATGTAATGAAATACCAAACCATAATCAGCGTGGGATCTGTCGTACATCAAGCGCGTGAAACTTTTGGAAAATATTTTTTTGCTCTCATTCTAATTTGCTTAACTTTTGGGTCAATGCTAAGAATTGTGGTTCATTTTATAAACATTATACACTTAAAACCACATAATTAACTGTCTTGGTTGTTTCACTTAATTTTCACTTCTTAATTGGATATGTGTAGTGATATTTGTCACAACTATATTTCCTGCAATATTAAAATTTATTTCTACATCAGTGGTATGCTTAACTTAATTGTTAATTTTAAACAAATTCTAAAACTTTGCTTCTTTTTTTCCCCAAGTGTTTGATAAAATTATTCAAAATCTAAAAAAACATGTTTGCTTTATGAAAACTTATATATGCGTAATAGATATAAGGTAGAGAGTGAATTTGTTCTCTTTGTAAGGATAAAGAGGGCTCATTCAACATATTTTGTTTTTGAATGTCAAACTTTATATATTTTTGGTTTGGGCTGCAAGTCATTTTTTGCATATTTGTAGTAATTGTTTATGGATTATTTAATTGTTTTCGTTGAGTTTGTCTGGTTGAAGCTCATTCGATTAACTGTTATAACTTATACTATTTGAACAATTTAGAGGATGAAAAATTATTACATGTTTCCAATGTTGTTAAACTCGAACATCGTAAGAGGATCGGGAAGGGAATGAAAACTCGTAACTCGAGGATCGTAACTCGACTCGTAAGAGTTACGAGTAGATAAAAAAATATATTCATAAATAGGTGCATCATTTAAAAAAATATAAATGATAAAAATAACGCATACATAATTCATAAAATGAATCCATAACAATTAAAATAGTTTCATAAGTGTGGCCAAGCATAAAACATCTAATAAATTGTTCAATGTTTAATACAAACTATCCAAGGAATTCGTTTATATCAAAAGTAGGATAATCATCATTGTCCTCCATAGCATCTTCATTTTCATCAATGTCCTCTCCTCTAGGACCTTGATCATTATCAACAATTGGAGGAACCTCCAAATGATCCATAGGTGCATTCTCTCCAACTTCAAGTAAGACTTGTTCATATGAAGCATCCAAACTTGAACTTGCTTCATTTTCCTCCACTGTCCATTCATCATCAGAAGCAAGATCATCCATGTTATAGTCCTTTGTTTTCCTAACATCCTTCTTCTTTTTCAATCTTGAATTAGCCATTACAAAGACCACATCATTCATGGTCTTTTGTTGTAAACGATTTCTTTTCTTTGTGTGGACCTAAACAATTACAAAGTTAATTAACACCTTATACTAACATCTAAAAATAATTATAAAATCAATTTCATAAATAGGAATTCTTACCCTTTCAAAAGCACTCCAATTACGCTCACATCCGGATGAACTACAAGTCAAACTCAATACTCTAATTGCAAATCTTTGTAGTTCTGGATGTTCATCACCATATGATTCCCACCATTGGGATGGAGTTTTGGTTTTGAGTGCGCGTTGAGCTATTGCACTACCAAAAAATCCAGATTTACTCTTGAAACTCTCAATTTGAGAGTCAATCTTATCGATCTCATCAATGTCTCCCACTAGCCTTTCCAAACAATCATACATTCCGTGTTTCACCTCATAATCAGCTTTAAACTCAGCATCATAGTGCAACATGGGATTCAAATAATAGCTTGCAACATGCAATGGCCTATGCAATTGATTGTCCCATCTATGATCAATGATTTCCCAAAGAGGGGTGTAGCTATATAAGATAAAAATAAATGAATTAATCTACAAAAACAAATAAATTAGAAAATTAAATATTAGTATAAGGGAATTAGTTATTATTATTACCTCTTACGAACTCCATTGAAAAGACTTTGTATCTTTTCTTTAGCAATATCCATTTCTTCATAGATAAATCCCATGGCTGGCTTCTCATCCGAATCTACCATGCGCAACACCTTAATTAGAGGAAGGGCACCTCTCAAGCAATTCAAAATATTTTTCCAAAATTCCTTATCCAATATCAAATTTTCCACAAGTCCTCCATCTCTAGTCTTTACCAATTGACTAGATTGTCACTCATTTGATGTGAACATCCTAATCAATGGCCCTTTGTTTTCATTCAAGCATCCCAAAGTCAAATAAGAAGTGGCAAAACGAGTATTTGCGGGTCTTATCAAATCTTTCCCCTTAGTAAATTTGTGCAACAAGGAAATAAGACTCGTTCTTGAATAAATGTAGGTTGTGATTTTCTTACCACTACCTATTGTATCATGATGAAGTGGAATTTTCTTCTCAAAATCTTCCAACATCAAATCAATGCAATGGGCTGCACAAGGTGTCCAATATAGCTTTTGCCTCTTTTGCATTAACAAGTCTCCAGCTGCCTTGTAATTTGCTGCATTGTCGGTTACAATTTGGATCACATTATCTTCCCCAATCTCCTCAACAACATCATCCATCATCTTATAAATTTTGTTAGCTGTCTTGCAAATGTCAGATGCATCAATAGACTTCAAAAAGACAGTCCCCCTTGGGCTATTAACCAAAAAATTAAGTATCGTCCTTCTGCTCCTATCAGTCCATCCATCTGTCATTATTGTGCATCCATTTTTCTTCCAAAATAGTTTATGCTCCTCCAAAATCATATTGGTCTTTTCAACCTGTTGCTTTAAATATTTCACCCTAATCTCATGGTAGGATGGTGGCTTAAATCTAGCCCCATGTTTTGCAACCAACTCAAGCATCCTCCTAAATTCTTCATTGTTTGCCACATTAAATGAAATTGCATTGTTGTAGAAAAATAAAGCAATTTCTTGACAAGCATCCTCCCTCTCAGTTTTCTTAAAGATTGAATTGATAGTAGTCTGGGTATTCCTTCTCTTAAAAATATTTGATGACTCATCAGTACGTTCTTCACTTGGTCTTTTTCTAGCAGATTCTGATTCAGCCATGCCACCATCCCCTTCAAATTCTATGAATATTGATTTTTTAACCAAATTTTGCTGCAACAGGGAAACCACACCCAACATTGATTTTTTAACATCTTCCAGAACTGCAATACATGCTCCAACATCCTTTGAAGTTCCTGCTAAATGATGTTTGAGTCGATAAATTCCACCCGTCAATACCTTTTCACAATATTTACATTTCAGATTTCTTGTTTTCCCATCAATAGAAATGTAGTGACTCCATGCAGGATCTGTCCTCAGCCCAACTCCACTCCCTCTTCCACTTGATGCCATTTTTTTTCTTCAAACAAAAAATAAATACAGGAGTCGTGTAGAGTCTGTGTAGAACAGTGAGGGAAAAATAAAATAGGGAGAAAAAACAGAGGCTACGTGAGGGAGAAAAAACTGAACCTGCGTGAGGGAGTGACGTGGGTGGAAAATCCCGACAGCGTCGGGAAGGGAAGCGACGACATCGGGAAGGGCGACGACGGCGTCAGTGACGGGGCGGCACAGTAGGCGCGAACGTGAGTGAGGCAGTAGGCGCGCGAACGTGTGTGAGGAGGTTCGTTCGTCAGTTGTTGGGTCTTCGATAGTCTTCTCACGAGGTGTAAAAGTACCTATCTAAAAGGGGGAAAAGTGTTGTTGGATTTTAAATTGGGTCGGGTCATTTTAATAAGTCATGGAGCAGCCCTTTTAATGTTGGGGAAAGCTGTCAAACTTAACCTAGCTGCCCCCATTACATCTCTCACAACAACAGAACCCTAAAATGTCATCCATGGAAGATCGATCCAAGATCGACGTGCCTCCGATCCTCCGATCCGACAACTAAACTCGGAAGATCGCTCCGATCCGGCGACCGCATCAGCTCGTTTGCAGGATAAAAACTCGCAAGATCGTTCAAGTTTGCGATCTAGATCGCGATCTTGACAACATTGTATGTAGGAATGCATCAATCACCTTGTTCCAAGCTTTCGGAGTTTGTTTGAGACCGTATAAGGCCTTATTAAGCCTGCATACTTGATGTTCACTTCCAACCTCACATATACTTCTTCTTCCAATGGTCCATTAAGGAAAGTAGATTTAACAGCAAGTTGTCATATAGTCTAACTTCTCCAACTAGCAACAGCCACAACAAGTCTCAGTTTCAAGCCTTGCGACAGGAGCAAATACATTCGTGTAGTCAATACATTGTTTCTGCAAAAAAGCCTTTAGCTACCAACCTTGCTTTGTGCTTGGCCATTGTTCCATCATATTTTAGCTTTAGTTTAAACACCTATTTTAACGTCAATAGGATGCTTATTTTTCAGAAGATTTACCAGCTTCCATGTTTTGTTTCTTTAAATGGCTTCAACCTCTTCAATCATAGAATTTTTCCACTCTTTGACATCAATTGCTTATTCCCAGCTCACATGTTCAAAATCAATGAAAAAGTTAAAGTACATAAGCTCTTCATCATTATTGATTCCATTATCAGTTAGTCAAGTAGAGGGGAATCTGACCCTTTGAGATCTTTTGGCCTTAAGCAACTCAACCACATCAACATCACTAGAATTTCTTTCTTTCTCTTCTATAAAACATGTTATTTTTTGTGAGCTTGGCTTACTCCCCCAATTCCATTTTGCAACTTCATCCACCACTATGTCTCTACTTATGATCACTTGATTCAATGAATAATTTGTATGCGCCAATTGGATGATATCTTACTAGAACCGAGGTATCACTCTTATCATCTAGTTTATTTCTCTTTTCATCTGGTATGTGTTTGTGACATACAAAACCAAATATCTGAAAGTGATGCACCAAAGGTTTGTGTCCAGACCATGCCTCATCAGGAGTAACATTCTTCATCTTCTTTATTGGACTCTTGTTTAGCATAAAGGCAGTTAGGGTTACAACTTCTCCCTAAAAATAGTTTGGTAGTCCTTTGCCTTTCATCATGCACCTCATCAAATCAAGTAAAGTTTTGTTTCTCCTTTTCGCCAGGCCATTGTGTTGGGGTGTGTAAGGGGTTGTGACTTCATGCTCAAGCTCTTCTGGTTCGCAGAATTCATTCATCTAATTGGACTTAAACTGTCCTCCACCATTGGTTTTGAAAATCTTCAAACTCCAACTAGATTGTGTCTCAACTTTAGCAAGCCATTTAACAAACACAAAAAAAAGACTTTTTTCTTCTCTTTTATCTAATATAGCCACACTTTCCTAGTGTATTCATCAACAAAGGTTGGTAAGTATTTATTACCTCCTAGAAAAGGTGTTTCAAATAGGCCACAAATATCTGAATGGACTACATCAAGAGGGTCCTTTGCTTTTTTTGGTGTAGTGGCTTTAAATTTCTTCCTCGATTGTTTCCTAATCAAACAACATTCACACTTCTTCTATGGTTGATGTATCACTGACATCAATTTTACCATTCTTTCACTACTTAATAAGTTTAGGCTATTAAAATTTAAGTGCCCAAATCAGAAATGCCAAAGGTAACTCTCTTCTTCAACATTCACAGAAGACAAGCATTGAATTGTAGTGGCGTCAAGATTAATTTTGAATGTTTTATTTCTTGATATTGGCGCTTTCAATAATAACCTTTGCTTTGAGTCATAGACTTCAATGTGATTTTGCTTCATAATCATGGAATAACCTTTTTCAAGTAATTGCCTTAGACTCAGCAAATTATGTTGCATTGAGGGAACATACAACACATCATGAATGTATGTTATCTTACCGTTCTTTCGTGTGATCAAAACCTTGCCAATTCCTTCTACTGTGATGGTGTTGTTATCTGCAAATCTAACACTGTTTTTTACAGTTGAATCAAGATAAATTAGCCAATCTCTATTTCATGTCATATGGTTCGAACAGTCAGTTTTAAGTTACCATGAAGACATATCGTTATCACTGTTTGTAGTAACCATTAGTAATACTTGATCCAAATCAGAATTGTCCTCATCTTGGGCCAGATGCGCTTCGTCACTATTCTTGTCTTTCTTATTTTTAGCACCATTGTTATGCCAACACTCCAATACATAGTGACTAAACTTGTCAAATTTGTAACATTGAACCTTTCTTTGGTCAAGATTTCTCCTGCCACTTCCCCTAGATTATCTTTCACCTCTTTATGTCTGATTATTTTTTCTATTTAGAGTTATTGTCATTAGAATTTTCAAAACAATCAGTGTGCTTGCCTCCACTTCTTTCGCCTCTTGATCTTTCATGTGAATACCTTCCACCACGTCCTCTATTTCGCTATTGATTGGCTCTGGCTTGAAGGGCTTGATCAATGGTTCTTTCAACAATTCGTTGCTCATGTACTTCCAAGGAATTTTGCAGTTCCTCTACTGTCATGTCTTCAAGATTTTTAGACTCTTCAATAGCAACCACAATGTGATCAAAATGAGGATTCAACGTCTGCAATACTTTCTCTACAATCTTTAAATCTTTTATCTTCTCATCACATGCCTACATAGCATTAGTCACCACTTGTAACTTGTTAAAATACTCTATCAAAGATTATTACTCTGCCATTGAAAAAATTCATATTGTCTTCTCAATGACTGAAGCTTCACCTTTTTAACTTTTCCAAATTACCGTACCCATTGCTTAATATATCCCATATCTCCTTTGATGTGGCAGCTTTTGAAATTTTCTGAAATATGTTAGGTGATACACATTGAGGCAGCAAAACCCTTGCTTTATAGTCCAGTCTCTTGTTCTCTCTGAACGTTGCTTTTTATTCATCACTTGCATTCTTGGTGGGTTCTTTAAACCTATTCTTGAGAATCTCATCCACATCTTGATATCCAACAATCGCATCCATCTTGACGCACCAATCATCATAGTCTTTCCCATCAAAGATAGGGAGACTTTCTGGTATAACTGTAACAACCATAAGAACACTTCTCTGAATGTTCCACCGTACTACCCTTCAACAATTTGCTAGGCTCCCCTCAAACCTTACTCTATGATACCAATCTATTGGACCAGGGATAATACACCTATAGCAACAATCCTTTTGCTTTTGTCATGCTCTTACATAGCTATATACAAAGGCCCTCTACTTTTTCCATGCACATTAGCACTTCTCACACACAAATTATCAAACACCAAAAATGCATAATGGATTAACAATAGAATAGAGAGAACAAGAGACAATATTTTCTCTTTAACAACAAAGTATGTATATAAGGTATTTATATTATCTAACGGTTAAGACCATTACAAACTTTGATTACTATTCATCAAGTGACAACTAGAGTGTAAGGGAACCCAATCGTCAATGTTGAAGGTGTGGTTTCGTTGGAACTAGTTAGTTACATGTGCCATTCCTTAGTGGATTTAAGGTGACATGAAACTCATGGGGTCCTCTACAACAAGGGTGGTGGTATTGTTTAAGTAAGTGATCATAGTGTATTTTGGTATAGCTTCTTCACTTAATAAAATCAAAAAGTGTATGGTTGTGGCAAGGGAAATACTTTTCATTACAATGGTAATATATACCAGGGGCTCGTTTATATTTATGTTGGGTTGAGGTAAGTTTTTGTATAGGAAGCGAAGGTGTGGAAGAGAGATTTGGAGTGAGGTGAAAAGGAGGTTGCGGTTGGGGTAAGAGACTTCGAGACATTGAGGGAGGGTGTGTATGGTTGTGTATAATGGGATTTGGAATTGGTAATTTTAGATTTCAAAAGCTTAGCAAGGCCTGAAGCCTAGGTAATGGAAGTGGGTTGAAGGACGACTATTTCTTGACGAATCCCAGGATGAGGCTAGCGATGAAACAATTAAGTAACATATGAGGGGTGAGACTCATAACTCTATAATAGTGTTGTTGAATGTCGTCCATGGGGGCACCATGGCGGAAACCGGTAACGATTTCTCGGCCAACTGCCATAACAAGGCAAAGGGGAATCGTGTTTTCTGTGGCTGCCCATGGTGGCCGCTCCGGGCATGGCAGGTGGCGGTAGCGGAGTGGTCGTGGCAAAAAAATCAGACGGAATAAAAAAACCAACATCTTGAATGGAGGAGAAGAGAAGAAAGAGGAGCAACGATGGAATGTGTGGGTGAGAGAAAGAAGATGACCTAACCTAATTGCTTCTTCTGATTCATTTAAAAATTGGGCTTGGCCCACTAAACCTTTATTTTTCCAACGTGCAAAACTTGTTCCCCTCTTATTTTATTCTTTTACCCTAACTTCAGCCACCTAACCCAACGTGCGAAAGACTCATTCCTTGTTATTTCACTCTTTTACCCTAATTTCAGCCACCATTTTTATTCTTTAAAAATTGGGTCTGACCCACTAAACGTATATTTAACCTAACCTACCTGCAAAACTTCCTTTATTCTTTATTATTTTATTCAACATCAAGAACAATTATTATTCTTTTAATATTGTAACCAAAAGCTTCTAAAGATTCCACATAACTTCTTTCCCAGTCCAATTGTCCCTACCAGTCACTACAACCTCCGCCACCCGTCGACAGCCATTGTCGCCGACTGCCACTGCCAAGTTTTTTTTTTCAATTTTACTTTTATTTTTTTGTTTCTATTTGTCTACTTTCACTATAATTATTTTGTAAAAAATATACCTATTTTCCAACAACAATAATGGCCAATGATAAAGATCCTTCAAGAACATCTCATATGAGTAACATGGGATGGAAACATTGTCATCCGATGGATGAATCAAATTTAAATACAACTATTTGCAATTATTGTGGGAAAGTTATGAAAGGAGGAGTTACAAGAGAAAAAGAAAATCTCAAGGCAAAGAAGCGTAATATTGTTGCTTGCACCAAGACTCCAAAAAATGTGAGAGAAGAACTTTGAAAATTATACAAAGAAAAAACAGACAGCTCATCCGTCAATCCTGGATATACTACAACCAATGATAACCATGAGAGTGAAAATGAGGTTGAAATTTCCACGGCTAGTAATGATAAAGGGAAAAATAGTTATGGAAGAAAAGGATCAATGGATATGTTTTATAGAAATCCATCTGCTGCGATAGAGAAGAGAAAAAAGGAAAAACTAAAGCAAGCTAGCATTAAAGAAGCATATAACAAAAATTTAAAGGCATCGGTTCATTAATATATTGCTCGATTTTGGTACCAAGCAGGCTTGTCATTCAACCTTGTGAGGTTGAAAAGTTTTCAAGATATGATTGATGTCATAGGTGCTTATGAACCTAATTTACCTGCTCCTAGTTATCATGAAATCAGAGTTCCACTTCTCAACAAGGAAGTTTAGTACACTGAGAAGTTGTTGCAAGATCATAAATTTCAATGGAGCAAACATGGTTGTTCTATTATGTAAGATGTAAGGACTGACCGAAAGCAACGATGCTTGATTGACTTTTTGGTGAGCTCCCCTACAAGGACAATGTTTGTCAAGTCCAATGATGGTTCAAACTTTTAGAAGACATGAGAAAAACTATTTGAGATGTTTGATTCCCTTGTGGAGGACATTGGAGAAGAAAATGTTGTTCAAGTTATAACAGATAATGGGAGCAATTATGTGTTGGTTGGTAAGTTGTTAGAAGAGAAAAGACCCCATCTCTATTGGACTCCTTGTGCTGTCCATTGTATAGATTTGATGCTTGAAGACATTGGAAAGCTTCCTTTGATAAAGAAGACAATTCAAAGAGGAGTTAGTCTTGTTGGATTTATCTATAGCCATTCTAGTACCTTGAGTCTGTTGAGACAATTTACAAACAAAAGGGAATTAGTAAGACATGTCGTTACAAGGTTTTCTTCCTCTTGTTTATCATTACAAAGGTTGCATCAAGAGAATGGAAAATTGAGAAAGATGTTCACTTCTAATGAATGGAGCAATAATAAGCTATCTAAGGAAGCCAATGGGAGGGAGGCTACAAAATTTGTTCTTATGCCTTCATTTTGGAATCAAGTAGTGTTTACTCTTAAAGTCATTGCTCCTCTTGTTCATCTGCTTTGTCTAGTGGATGGGGAAAGAAAAGCAGTTATGGGTTATATATATGAAGCAATGGAGAAATCCAAGGAAATAATAATGAAGTCATTCAACAATGATGAAAGTAAATACAATGATGTATTTACAATCATTGATAACAGATTGACATGTCAACTTCATCGCCCCTTGCATGTTGCTGGTCACTTTTTTAACCTAGAGTTTTTTTTTTCCAACCCAGATATGGAATATGATTTGGAAGTTACAAATGGATTATATGACTACATTAGGAGGTTAGTGCCAAGTAAATATGTGCAACAAAACATTTTAACTGAGTTGCCTCCTTATAAGAGTGCAAATGGACTCTTTGGTGATGATTTTGCCAAAGAATCAAGGAAGACCACAACTCTAGGTGAGGCACTTACACACTTTGTAAATTGGGCTAAGATATAATTATTACATTCGTTTCTTTGATTGTGTAGCTCAATGGTGGAAGAATTATGGGCATGGAGCTCCCAACTTACAAAAGCTAGCAATCAAGATTTTAAGTTTGATATGTAGTTTATTAGGATGTGAGCGGAATTGGAGTGTGTTTGAGCAAGTAATAAGACATGACTCATTTCATTATCATCTTGTAAAGTGTATATAGAAATTAATTCACATATTACTTATTCATAATGTAGAGTCATTCAAAAAAAAAAGAATAGGCTGGACCACAAAAGGTTGCATGATTTGGTTTACATAAAGTGTAATCAACAACTTACTCAAAGATATGATATTAGGGATGAAATAGACCCTATTCTATTGAATGACATTGATGAATGTAACGAGTGGTTAGTGGGAGAAGTTGATGATGATAACAATAATGAAGATGAGGGTAATGAGTTGGTTTTTGATGATGATCTAAGTCTTTATTGGGCAACTGTTTATGAAGCTTCAGGTATTGAAGAACTAGTAGTTTATACAAGGAGACAAACAACTAATAAAAGAAAGCAATCATCAAGTGGTGGTATTGTTATTCAATCATCAAGTGGTGGTATTGTTATTCCATCATCAAGTGGTGCTATTGTTATTGGATCTTCTCATACTTCTAAGAAAGGTTCAGGTGCAACTCTAACTCCAACACAACCCAAGAAGGGTAAAGAGAAGACTCAAATTCAAGTTCAAAATGAATTGCATGATAGTTCTGATTCCGAGTTTGAAAGATTACTTAACTTTGATAGAGTGTCTTAGAAGGGGAAGAGGAAGAGGGATATGTCCCATTGGATAATGATATTGAAGACAATTATGTTGGAATTGAAAAAGAATCTGATGATTAGAAAGAAACTTAATACATATATTTTATTATTTATTGTTATTTTATGTTTTGAACTTTAAATTTGTGGTGTTTTGATATAATGTTATTACTAATTGAATTTTTAGACATAATATCATTACTTTTTTATTAAAATTATATTTGGTACTATTATATTTTTTTTACCGCAATATTTTTAGTCCATTACTGTTATCGCTATAACTTTATAACGGTTTTTTGGATCGCCGATATTTTTCGGTATCGAATATCAATAACACTGCTCTATAACAAAATTTTACAAAAGATGTTGGTATCATGCGAGTGTGTTGTGTTCGCTAAGTTTGAACAGCTCTCTAAGTTTGAACAGCTCTGTCTGATGGTTGGCATACATTGTTGGTCCCAAAGGAAGTTTGAGAGGGCATCCGAAAGAAATCCATTCACTGGGTTATGATTTTGGTACATCCACTTAAACTAATTGAGTGCCTCGCCTTTCATGTAAAAGACAACCTTGTTTAATCGAGAATCTCATGAAATATAATAAAACTGGAAAAACCAATCAACTTGAAATAGCGAATCTAATGGACCAGTTCCATAAAAAGAAAGGGCAACTGGATTTTGGTAGACGGATAGATGAAGGTTTAGTGGTGGAGAGTGAAAAGGCGGAATGTTGGTGGTTGTTGTAGCAAATATTGTTTGAGGAATGGTTGCATTGGGAGGAGGTAAAATGGAGTGTAAATTGGCAAGTAGATTGATCGATAAAAGGTTTTAGAGGGGGTGCAGAAGGTGGTTTGGTTGTCAGTGACGGTTTCCATGGCTTGTTGAAAGACTGTAATAACCATCTTGTGTGGCCACCGCAACATCAAATTGGGATTGAAGGTTGGCTAATTTGTCAAGGATAGCCTGCAAGGTGTCCTCAACATCTTTGTTTGGTTTAGGAGGCATGAAGGTAGATCAATGAAAGCATCACAATGTTATGCGCTAGGAATAAGGGAAATAAACTAATAAAAGAGAAGAACCAAATTTAAAATTTTCTCTCTGTCTGTTCTTGTTACACAGATTGGTCTTTAAAGACCTTGAATCATTGAGTCAGACCCAAAGGGGCATTTGTCTCTCATTCTAACAAAAAATCTTCCCGTGTAATCCTTGAATCATAGGGGCGTTGATATTTTTCTTATAAACCTTGATGGTTCTAATCTACTATCAATCTTAGGACCAATCATTTTTCAGTTGTTTTTTATCAAGACATTTTTCCGTCAAACTTTACTAGATAATTTTTCTATCGATTTGAACCAAGAGGTCTTTAATTTAACTTTCTTCAAAATATATTACTTTATATATTATTATATGTCCATCTATCCAAAAATTGTTGTTGGATAAAATTGTAAAAAGGATTAGAATGAATCAAATATTTTAAGTAACATTTTAAATAAACAAAATGGATTAACAAGTTACTTTTATCCAATGATTTGAATCAGATATAGATCCATTTTGTCAGCTCTAATATAATATTTTCTTTTACACTAAATCTAAACTAATCTTAATGTATTAACTTTCGCCAAGTTGAGAATAAAAAATTTAGTGTAAAATAACGACTTATACTTTTATCATATCAAGTCATAAAGAAATGTTCTTTTTCTACCAAATAATAATAACTTGTATTCACATCTTTCTTAAATTTGAAATTAATCCGCAAAATTCCTGTCTCAAGCATTGAGAGGAGAATCCCATTTAAAAGATTTGACTAAACCGGTCAAAGTGAATCAGTTGAATCCCCGTTGCCTCTAAAGTAAATTCATCCAAGTTGACTCCTTGATGACCCAAAATTTTGCCTATTCAGATATAAATGAATTGCAAAACATAATGCGTGACTTGTTTATGGTTACATCGAATTATTTTAACGTGTAACATGATACCAACGCAGCGTCAATTACCTACACTCTGCAAGCGACATGCAAGGTCTGGGTTTTCAACAAGATGAGATAAAAAGAAAAGATTTAACTATATCATCACGAATGGAACCATTTATAGAAACAAAAATGAAATGGTGTTATAGCATCACCATTTTGTTCGTCTCTTAAGACAACAACATATTTAGATGCACTTAACGAATCGAATGAATCTTCCAAAATCTTAAATCAGATATGTTTGTAATTAATTACATATGAAAAATAATGAAGATATGATCTCCCATTATTTCTGAATCACAGATCCATATCCAATCTCAATTCAGCCTGAAAGTTAATCTCTGATCATCTTGAACGACACTATTTCACCACAATATCCCAGTGTGATGAAACTAATGTTTCCCTAGATGTCTGATGAGTAATCTAAGTGGTGATGCCAGTGACACTACGTAGATGATACAGCTTCAATGGCGCTGCCAAGGGGCCATGCTGCCTCAACGAGGGCATCATCGTATTTAACTTTCTTCACCAGTGTAACTTCTTGCCATGGATATATGCCTGCTTACAAATTCAAGTAATGAGGACAGGATGATAGCACAATAACTCAGACTTTGTGGAAACGACATTTTAGATATTCGGTACTGGAATAAAACTTACCAAACCCATCAACAAGCAGTGTATACTGGTATACGAGATCCATGCAAAGATAAGGAAGGTTCCCCTCATCAACATTTGGATAAGTCGATTTGGCATTCTCAAGTTTTGTTTGACATGCTTGCTTAGCTGCATCCTCAAAATCTGCTGGACGAACTATCGCAACTGGCGACTTTGGATCAGCAAAACCAGCCTATGAATAAATGATAAGTGATTAGAATAGCAATGCAGTAGCATTTGAAGCAATAACTATTAACACTCTTCCAAGGTTGGAAAAAATAAAATAATAAATACCTCAGCTGCGCGGTCAAAGAAAAAAGATGCAACAAAAAGATTCTTCTGCCCATCTCCCCCTCCACCATTCCATATCCCACCAAAAGTACACTTCATATGAGTACATGCTGACTCGTTAACTTTGAGAGCCTTAAGAGCAACACTTTTGCATTCATTTATGTTTGCTCCTAATGAGGAAGATGAAGCCTTAAACGACTTTCCCCCATACAGATAGGACCCTGAGAAAATTTATTTAAAGAAAATAACTTCTTATCAGAATTATAAGGCAAGAAACAGAATATAAATTAATTCAAAGCTCTTTTTCCCTGTTGACCAATTAAGGGTTAAAAAGAACTGAAATGTAACTTGGTACCAGGCATACAACATACAAGAAAGGAGTATATTTACCATCATAGCCAGATAAGATACAAGGGTTTTCAGCATCATCAGAAACCTTTAAAATCTCTGCACGGGCAGCTAGTAAACCATAGCGCAGGTAACTGAAAGTAAGATGTAAAAGTCTATCAGAGAAGAAAAAAGTATACCAGGATACACAGTATCAATGAACATGGAATAGGAGTTGAAAAAGACTAGCTCCTAGATAGAGGCTGAAAGCTGAAAAATCAGGAAGTAGAAAACCTGTGAACATAGACGTAGTATTTCCTTCCCCTCAGGAACATCTCCCTGACATATGGATCCCCTCCATCTGCTACTTTTGGAGCCATGGCAGCGTCTGTCTCTGAGATGGCATAAGCCATTTGAACAGATCCACCACCAAGATCAACAACCCCAACAGTCTTTGAATAATCTTTTCCCAAATTTCCCAATAGATAGTTGATCGTAACCTAAAACAATTCCCAAGGTACTTCAGAGAAGAGAATACACAAAGTTCATAATTAATTTACAAGTTGCAGCTAGTAGCCTGTATTCACGCTTGATTAATATATTTTCATAAATAAATGTTTCCATGCAGCTTACGACTTATACCTGACCATATATATTCAGCTCATGAACTTTCAAGAAATTATCAGATCTCTAGATTTTGTGTTCTAAAATCGATAATCATTCGCTAAACTAAATTTTGAAGTTCTAACTAAGTTATATTTGTGTGACACATCTAAGCATTGCTTGTACACTCTTGAAATAGAAATTCCAAAATTCAATTATGTAATGAGAAAACTGTAGACCAAAGAATTTTATATTGGTAAGGGAACTAGACTTAATCCCACCAAAAATTATAAAGTGGAAAAAAATACTCAATTATTTTACATTTGTTGGAAACTCAGAATTAACGGAACTTTGAATGTAAGTAGGGTGGCAAACTTTCTATGGGGAGAAGTGAGGAAGCAAATTTTATCTACTTCGGCAACAAACTGATAACTGAATTTTTTAAATGAATTTTATAATTTTATTTTCAAGAAGATATTTGAGTTTAAATACATATAAATCAACAAGCTATGTGAATGGTAATTCAAACATTTAACAAAGGGTTTTGAAATTCAAACTTCACTAAATTGCCTCAAATTTGTAAGTTGAGTATTCCACACCACATCTCCCACTAATTTCCCCAAGGCAATAAATAACAAAAGCAATTGTAGCCTAATTGGCCTTTTTTAATTATTGTTTCTACTTGATACGTATGTGTTTTAGGATATGATCAAGACCTATTTCTTTTGTGAGCCACTAGACAAAAAGTCATTCTAAAAGTTTTTATACTTATCATCCCCTTGAGCTGAATAGTGAAAATAGATATTATATTATGATCTTCTTAGAACCCCAGAAAAAAAGGGAAAAATTAACTGTCTCATACCTAAGATTTAAGGAACAACTACTCACAGAAGAATATAATAGAAGGTTCTAAGTTTGGTGTGAGCATTAGTACCCACCAACACAGTAAAGGATTCTATGTTTCGTATAGGCATGAGAACCCACAAACATAAGGAAAAATTTTAAGTTTCGCATGCGTAGAAAGACTAGAAAATCTGGGATCCTCAACGTTAAAGGAAGCCTAAAAAAAGAGGAGTGCTATAAATAGAATAAAGAAAAATGAATAAAAAATATAATAACTTTTCATTTTAAATTACAAATTTTAAAATAGGAACCCAGTAACTTGGAAGATTAGAGAAGGACTACTCAGGTTGTGTGACTAATTGTTTTCTTGGTCGTTGGTATTTTTTAATATCCAGAAAACTATGATTTATTGATAACCCAACCACATTATAAGCCAATAAAAGAAATATTAGCCAACCAAACTACACATGAAGCACAATTGGTAATGAGAGTAAGTATCCAGGATTCATTTCCTGAAGATTATAATGGCTAGTCATTTTGAAACTTCTTCCAGCCTAGTTGTGGAACTGTTGTAATTTCTCCATTGAATTACATGATTACCCAACGATTGAGAAAAGATTCGTTGACTAGAAATTCCTTTCTAAAAATGCTCAGTTTTCTAGATTAGACTTTGTTCGGTTTTGTTTTTGCTTGGGAACAAACAATTTGAAGTTTAGTGTTGCGATAAATGTCAAGTATTGATATCTTTTAATCATATTTTAGGCTCATATTTGAATACTTGTGGTATTTTATAATGTTTTTTAGTAGTTTTAGTTCAAATTAAATTTTGTAACTTTTTATCATGATTTTACATTTTCCCTGTTGTTTATTTATTTTTGTAAGAAAAGGAGAAAATTAGGGCCCGAAAATGGAACTTAAGTTTGAGAGAACCATTCTCACTCAAGCGAGACTCAAGGGAACATAAACGAGAAGCACGTGACTTGCACTCTCCAACTTATAAAATTCAAGGCTACATGTACTCTGCCGTAGTCACCGCTAGTTAATTAACCCAAGGAGACACTCTAAGAGTGTATGCTGAAGAAAAAACTCAAATCCAAATGTTACAAATTTAGGACTAGACAACCTTCTACATATCCTAAGTCATTGGGACACATATCAGAATGTTTGAGTACTCTAAGCCCTTCATCTTTAGTTTTTCTTTTACTTTTGTGCTAGACTGAAGACATGAAGGGTTTAACTCCTTGTTCTTAAAGGTTTATGTAGTTACCCGGCTCATTTAGTTTATCTTCTCCAAACATTATTTAGTTATTTGATTAATTGTTTTTACTTTTTTTTTAATGTTTTCTGGGCCTGGCAAACCAAATTGTGGTTGGAAAACACTTTTATAAATTAGGATCTAGATAAAAACTAAGGTACAACCTACAACTGAGAACGAGAGTAGAAACTACCAGTTGTAAGTCCTCTACTTTAATGTTGGTTGCTTGACAAAATTCACCCAGGAAGTAGATCCTCCCTTAAGTATTCTAGGTATTTTTTTTCATCAAGGAATTGGGTTAAAATCAATTTCGTGGGCCGTTGAATTAACTACGTAATTGAACTTGATGGGCTAGGGAGGAAGGAATTAAATGAGAAATACTAACAAAATTAATATCCAACAACTCTTTTATCATTTTTCATTACCATTATTCTTCATTCGAGTCATTTGATTAATCTTTATTCTCTTATCCAAAAACCTTAAAAATTCTCATTTGACTCTATTCATTTTATTATACAAAATGGTATTTATTTTTGTTTTTGAATTCACAAAACCCTACAATTAATTTTCTTTTTGAGCAAATAATTACATAGCAAGTTTCTATGAATTCAATACTTAGATTTTTGTCCATTTACTACTTATGACAAACTGGTATCTTGCCAAAGATTTTTTAATCTCCTACTCATGGCACTCTATCAAACCAATATTAAAGGTTCTTCACCTACTCCAAGTCCACTAAAACAATCATCAGTACCTATTCCCACCCACCAATGCAAGACATGAGTCATTGTTTTTATGTTAAATGGTGAGTCCTCTTCATCAAGTCTTTCACCATCATCACTCAATACAATGGCTCCTAATAATGAAGATTATGACACATTTCTTTTCAAAAAAGTATTTGATTGACTTGTAATCCTTATCATATATACAATTTTCTAAACAATCACTCGTTGACTTCATCCTATTTGTCATTTATCTCATCCATATCTCTTTACAATTCCAAGAAATATGAATAAAGTACTTGATGATCCTAGATGGTGACAAGCCATGATTGTTGGAATACAAGCTCTTGAACATAATAGCACATCAGAATGAGTTTTTCTTCCGCTTGGGAAGAAGGAAAATGGATGTCAATGGATTTATGGCATCAAAGTTGGGCGAAACGATGAAATTGATCATTTTAAAGCTTATTGGTAGACAAAGGACACACTTAGATATACGGTCTCAATAGTATATATTTTATCTCATGAGGTAAAAAAAGTACTATTGTTTGCCTCTTGTTTGACATAGTAGCTACTTTGGCTGCTATAGCAATTGGATATTAAGAATATTTTTCTTCATGGTAGTTTGAAGGAAGAAATCTACATCGAGAAACCACCTGTCTCTTGGAAATTTTATTTACTTCAATGTGCATGTTGATAAGATAGTCATGACAGGAAATCATAATGCTAAAATTTCTTAGCTAAAGAAGCATTTATGCAATCACGTTCATACAAAAGATCTTACATGTCTCAAATACTTTGTGGACACTGAAGCGGTTCAAACAAAGGAGGGTATTTAATTACTCAAAGAAAATACGCCTTATATCCTAAAAGAAATAGGCATGATGGAGTAGACTCATGGATACTCCTATAGATCCAAATCAAAAAGTAATGACAAAATAGAATGAACTTTCCTCAGAGATATGGAAAACTTTTTGAAAATATTATTTCTCTCACTATTATAGACCTGACCTATGTTTTGCAGTTGATGTGATTAGTCAATTCATGTACACTCCTACTATGTCAAAGGGTCCAAATACCTCAAAAAGGGTCCAAAACAAGTATGTCATACAAAGATAAAAGAAATGCCCAAATATCTAGGTATTGTGATGCTGACAAGGCAAATTCTCTCTTATAGATAGAGGTTCCACTACTGAATATTGAGTTTTCATTGGAGGTAATATTATTTCTTGGGAAACCAAGAAGCATGATGCCATTGTTCTGATCAAGTGTTGAGGCTGAATATAAGGCAATAGTGTTATTCATATGGATAAAATGATTTCTCCAAGAACTAAAATCTAGTGAGAATCAACGAATGAGAATGTATTGTAATAATTAAGAAGCTCTCCAAATTGCTTCCAACTTTGTGTTTTGTGAGAGAACAAAACACATAGAAATTGAATGTCATTTTATTCACAAAGTGTTGTTGTCCAAAGAAATTTACAATGAGATTGTTAGCTCCAACGATCAACTTGCAGATATTTTGACAAAATCCTTAAGAAAACCTCAAATTCAATTTATATATTCTAAGTTTGGTACATAAAATCAGTATGCTCTAACTTGAGGAGTGTTAGAATGGGTTATAACTTCTTTTTTCATCAACAAATGTTAGTTGTTAGCTTTTATTAGTGGGAGAAGTTGAACTCACAACCTCTCCCACCCTCCCTTCTAAATCCATCAAACCAACCTTACTTCTCCAAATTGTTAGCAAGGGGATCGATAGAATGGGTTATAACTTATATCATCATCTAAGCAACTTCATAAAAGTTATTTTCTGTTGTACCTATCTACATCTTGAGTCCTACAGGTGAACTTTATTTTCTTTCCTTTTCTATCTCTTTATACTTTTGTTGCAAGATACACATCTCTCTCTCTCTCTGTGTGTGTATATATATATATATATATATATATATATATATATATGTGTGTGTGTGTGTGTGTGTGTGTGAGAGAGAGAGAGAGATACTCTAGAGAGAGATCTAATTGAGATGTCTCAAGTACCTTTCTCATATTATTTCTCAAGTGTACAATTCATCATTCAAAAAATCATATGTTACTAATGAATTATGTATTTGAATTTGTATCCATGATCCCATCGTTTGTGGAAAAGTTCTACTTTAAGAAAATGGAACTTTTTAGAGCAAATGCATTTTTTTCAACTTTTTCTCTTCTTTTCTGGTTGCTCTAAGAGAGCCCCTTATCCTCATTTGTTTCAGACTTCTTGATATATGTTCAGCAACAGAATAAACATGTCATCAATTAATTTCCAGTTCCATAGTGTAGTCAAATAGTGGAATCACGCTCCACCATTTTAGAAAAATACTATTACAAGCCCTAACTGAAAGTTCAGCAATCAAAATCCAAAGCCAAACATAAAGGACTAATATTTTTTCAACTTCTGAAATATATATATATATATATATATATATGAAAATTGGGAAGTGAAAATTTGTGTTAGTAAGTTGGTCGTTATGCCAGTATTTTGCGGCTCAGACTGTTCCTTTTGTGTGTGATAGGAAGCCACTATGGACCTAGTATATGGCAAAACGTAATATAAGAAAAGAATAAAAGGGAATGAGTAACCACAGAGGTAAACTACTATTGAGCTAACTTGTCAAGAATATCTTCATCAACATCAAACGCCAAAGGGTTCATTCGATTTGGTCATTCAAACTCACTCCATCTCACTTAATAAATAAAAGAGTTAGAAACCACAGCCACCAAAACCTCATTTACATTATTCATACACCACAATCACCATAAGCCATCGAATAATCTATTAATCAAGAATCTGATCTATATTAGTGAGAGATAGTCAATATTCTTACAGTCCCCGTATGAACTATTCCACATTTTTAACGTGATCTATAACAGAAAAACTAACGGTCTAAATAGTAACTGGAGTAAAGCCAATAGGCAAGCCTAAAAAGATGTAAAGCCGTAGCCAGTTCTAACGACATTAAGTTCATGAATCATACCCATTGATAAGCACCTTCCTGTGTTCCATCCAGCACTGTAACTGCATCAATCTCAGATCTCAGGCTACTCTTGTCCTTAAGCAAATCCCTTACCTTAAATGAGTGAAATTTTAGGCAAGAAAAAGTTATAACATAACAAATTGCAAATAGCTGCTAAATCATTGAATTGAGAAAGACACAGAATAGCCACCGCTTGCAAGATCCTATCTGATGCATCTCCTTCCAAAGCCCTCAAACCCGCAGTAGCCTGCAAAGTACACAAACTCAATCATTAGGACCCAAACGTCAGTTAACACACAACCACAGACACTGAGTTAGTGTATGTTTGGATGCCAGTTGGAAGAACTAAAAGAACTCCCAAAACAATAACCTCTTCTTCACTTTGTGCACTGGAATTCAGGAATGTGAATTAGAACTCCTAAGAGGACGGTTCCAACTTCTATCTAAACAAAGGGTCACTAAATATAAAACTAACAAAAGAAAAAAATACGCACCCCAACTCGAACGATTGTCTTGGATCGCAATTCACGAGGAACAACACTCTCAGCTTTTTCCAGAAGCGGAACCAAAGATTCTGCTGCCTTTTTGGGATCTTGAGCGTACGAACTCAAACCCGGTTTAAGCTGCAAAATACAAATCAACTGTGAAACCAAAAACGCCAGCAAGTCATAATATACTAATAATAACAATAATAATCCTGATAATAAATAATAATTATCATGATTTTATCGCAATCGGTAAACTGAGGACAAACGTGACCACAACGGAAGTAGCATGGGCAAAACTTCAAAAGTGTGGCACAAATTGCACGCCGAACCGTTCAAAATAGTAATAATAATAATTTGCTTTGTTTTGACCTGAACGAAAAGCTCGAGATCTTTGCCAATGTGAACGAGATCTAGGTTTTGATCGAAATGGAAGACGTGGACGCGACTGCCGGAGCTGCCGGCGTCAAAGATGACGGCGTAGGAACCTCCGGATTTCTTGTTGGGAGACATTTTGCGGTTGACGAGGGCAAAGTCTCCGGCGGACTCGTTGGAGGAGCTGGACGGCATGACGTAGAGGACGAACACAATGAGAAGGAGCGGGATCGCGACAACGAGCAGAGTCCCTCGGAACCGGTAGATCTTGTCGGAGAGTGACTCCTGGCGGCCGATGCGCTTCAGCATTTTGCTGGACTCGAACTCCTGCGAGTGCTGATCGGCAGCGTGCGAGGGCGGGGAATTGCTGCTAGCCTGGCCGTCAAAGAGCTCAGCCGAGGACGGCGACCTGTACCGGATCTGACCGTTGGAGGAGGCGGCGGCGGGCGGAGCCTTCAATTGCTTGGGATCTTGTAGCGGCTCCAGCTCTGTGTCTTGGGATTCTCAACCAACTGATTGGAAAAGAGGAAAACGACGTCGGTGACGGATCCGAAAACGAAAGGGACGCGAAAACGGCGTGATGGTGTCCGTTGTATTGTGCCAATGCAAAATGCACGTTGCGTCTCTGCAACTCAACACTGAATCTCTCTCTTTCTCTCTCTAACTATCTCACTCGTGTAGTGAGAGAAGAGGGTGTCAGTGTCTGTGTTGTTTGTGCGGGAAAAATGGTTAAATGGTGTGTAACTGTAAATTGCAAAGGAAGAAAAGGTTACTGAGTTGGCCTTGCTCGCCCTCCGGGTCGGACTCGGTCTGAGAAAAACCGAGTCGTTCTGTTTCTCAATCTTTCCGCGTTTTCCCTGTGCCCCATGTATATAAGTATTGAGTATTTTTGTAAACAAGTGTATAAGGCTACGTGTCATGTACGATCTGTAGGAACGAGGGAAAGAATGAACTTTCCACGTGGACATTCTTCCTTTAAAATCACTATTTTAGTACATCTATTTTCCTTTCGCTAATTGACAGTTAATTATAAACAATTTATTATCGTTATATATTTAATTTTAAATACGAAAATTGCTTACCAAATAAGAGTGGATTTGAAAAAGAGACAAAAACATTTTAACATTAAAAATTTCACAGACAACACATTTAAATAATGTGATATGAATAATAAATAAAGTTAACATAATTTAAGGAAATAGGATCATAGCAAGAAAGTTAAACGTTTGTATAATAAAAGGAAAAAAAAAAGGCAAGTGTAATTACTAGAAATCCTAAGATATGTTGTTATAATTTGTTCTAAGCAAAAAATTAGCACGTTTGAGGGAGAAATTAAAACTGACAAAAAAAATTACAGGCCTTAAAACTAAAGTAGGTAGATACATAATTACAAGAAATATTAACGGTATTATTGTAAAACCTTACGTTTATTATACGGGCTACTACTGACGTATGTATACCAAACCGGGGGCAAAAGCGTATGTAAAATTGTACATATACACGAATAAATAAATAAATTATTACACTTAACACCCCGGACGCAGTGTGTCATGATAAATGGGGCGAATATAAAATGAATAACGTATGAATTATCGTCTAAATCAAGTTTTAAAAACTTTACCAAACTTATTGTCCAAAAAACACTTTACCTAACTTCTGAAGAAAAAAAAAAAAAACTGCTCTGTACCTTACTAAACTTAGGTTCCAATTCAGATCTGAGTCCACAACTTAGAGCAAAAAAATCGGCTAAAAACACTTATGTTACTAGCAAATAATTCGGCCATAAAGTATTATTATTCCAAAATTATCAAAATTAATATAGGAGTTTGATCTCTTGCATTTAATATCTACTTTAAGAAATTGGGTTTCTATAGGCTAAAGTGCAGAGATAAGTACGATTTAAATTTAATACTTTAACTATTTACAAAGAAGTCTTTATATTTTAAAAATTGATGTCCCAAAATGCACTCTAAAATAATTAAAAAAATTACAGTATACTTTATTCAAAAAAAAAATTATTAACACGCTTATTTTCTTAGAAATGTGTCAGATCACCAATTAATTACAGATTGAGAAACAAGTTTCATAACAATCTCAATCTAACAATATTAACATGCTTTCATTTGCCTTTCTATCCTTATTATTACTCTTTAATTTTATGTAAAAATAAATAAATAATAAAAAAGGTCTTACTTCATTCTGATTTATTTATGTTTGAAGAAATCAACGCATTACCAAACCCATACCATCTATGTATAAAACATTTTCAGTACTTTATAATGAAGACAAGTTCACTTATCATTTACTTATACTTCACTCTAAACTGTTAGAGGTTTCATCCTTAATTAAAAAATAAATAAAATCAATGTAGGAGAATAATATCCGTCCGTATACCGGAATAAAATAGATCAAAAGCTTTCTCAATAATATCGATTTAACTCCACCTTTATATTTAATTTAACCTCGATAATATGTCGAACTCTACATGGGCATAGGGTTTGTGTATTCTATGTGTCATTAAGTTTGTATTGAATACTCTATAATTTAGATTAGTTAAGTTGTACACTATTAGATGGTAAGGTAGACTTTTAGGGTTAAGCTATACATTTTTTCTAATGAGTCACCTTAATAAATAATAAGTTTTAATGTTTATTCAGTTTGCCAAATGTAAATTAACTTAAATTGTTTCAAATTTAAATATAAATTATTATTTGTTTAATGTCTTTTTGAAGAATTGTCAAATAAATAACTGAAGTGTCGAACAATAAATAAGCAAAAGAACAATAAATCTTATGAATTATCATAAGATGACTAAAGTTTGAAGATCCTACAGAAAAGTATAAATTGATTTATTAAAAATTATTAAACGACCAAGATCTCGAAAAACAACAAAAATATTATAATTAATGTTCAAGAGGATTATCTCCAAGTTGAAAGAGAATAGTCACAAACTTCAAAGAAAATTTTTAACATATACACGCCATATTCTCTTAAGGATATACTCATTTCAATAAAATTGGTATGGTTAACATAATTGTTTAGATAAAACATGTCATTTTACTCAACAAAAAGGAGTATAGTAATAAAGTGTCGGATAAAAGTTAAACATTTATTCCAAAAACCTTTGACACTAGGGACAATGCACAAGCACTTGGTCATAACCTATCTTTTTTGTGACACCCATAAATGGAAGTTTGTCATGCACATGAAGACTTGATAAAACATTCACACACAAAATAAAAACCATTTATGTGCATTAGTTTTTATTCTTTCATTAATAGCTTCTAGCGTTAAGAAACATGGTCTACTAGATTATTTGTAAAAGAGTATGCTTAAATTGTATCTCCTTCACATTTGTATGAAATTGGATTTTAGACAAGGAACGATTATATTTCATGTCCACTTGGTTGAGTGTGAAATCCTCTAAAAATAACTTCATTAAAAGCTTCGTCAATGTTTTCAAGATCGCCACCTAACCACTCTATTATGGCAAAAAAATATAATAGGCTAGAAGTCATTCTAAAGGAAGAAGAATTCTCCACCACTAAAAAACATCGATGTTCAAAACTAAACCAAACCTCGTGATGACAAAGAATATGTGATTGCAGTGGCAACAACCATTTACAATGAATGATAAAAATTCAAAAAGAGGGAACTTCATATTTGATCCTCAAAGGATTAGCTCTTACACCAACCTCAAATGGCAAAAACTCTTAGTTTGTTATCAATATAAAGTTTTCAAGGTATAGCAATTGTGTAAGTTGTACTAGAAATATTGACAAGCCACAAGCATGAAGGTTGAGCATAAAGAGAGATTATGGAGTTTGCTAATCACAAACTAGACGTGGGGATGGCTCACAACAACTTGGATGAAAAGTCATCTGAGAACTATTCAAAGCATCTAAAAGCATTATAAGTTTGGGTTGAAATATATCCGAGAAAAGTAAAACATCATTAGCATTTAACCATAATGCATAAGCTCGAATGAAAAGTCATCCAAAAAATATTTCAAAAGCATTAAAAGCAATGCATAAACTCATATGAAAAGTCATTTAAGAATTGTTCTAGCAAAAAAATGAGTGTCTTTTTACCGAAAACAAAAATCTAAAAAACTTTCCTAACCTAATGTGAAATAAAGAGTGTTGAGACCAGAAGAATCATTCCCCTGAACCTGGGAGTTAACATTTAATTTATAGGCAAAGTAGTTACAAAAATAATAATCGACTAACAAAATATCCCCTCTCTCTCCTCTATAATAATATCTTTTAATAAAATATCAACCAATAGAAGGATGAACTTAGGCCCAATTCCTCGGCTCATACACTTCAGGTCAGCTTTGGGATGTCTTATCCATCTTCAAGAATCAAGTCGAGCCTTGGACGACCAGGACGATACAAGAACTATTTCAAAAGCATCAAGAGCAACACATAAGCTCAAATGAAAATCCATTTAAGAAGAAACTCATATGAAAAAGGATGAAGTACGAGTGATATTTTATGGCAGAGTGTCGGTCTCATGGCTAAGAATATGAAACCATTTTGATGATTTCTATTGGAAATTTTTTAAAAATGGTATGGGGAAAACTCTGGCTAGGAAATACAAGGTTCTTAAGTATGTCTCTTTGTGACTTATCTCTCTTTCCTGGGATTCTACTTAGTAAACCTTCAACAATATTTCTCTCTAGAAAAATTCTATGCACTGCATAACTGGTAATTTGGGTGGTCCTAGTATCAACTTACATCATTCTTCATTAAAAGCCCATAGATTCACCAAAATCATCCTTACGCTTCCTCATAAGAAAAGAGAATCACTTGCTACTAGAGCTCATCGAGACAACATTTTGGCAAGGAACACAACAAGGAGGATCACCAACTTGATCTAAACCTTATACATGAAATATGAGAAGAAACTTAAATACGAGAAGAAGCAACGAAACAAAGAGTTGCACGATAGTACAACACACGAGTAAAGCAACAAGCTTAAGCTCGGATAAGCGAGAAGTGATAAACTAAAGATAACCCCTTCCTTTCAAACTTCTTCTAATACCACTCCATTAAAGGATTTATAGCTTCTGACATTAATTAATGTTGATGAGCAATGCCTTTAAGTGGCAATAGCAACATTACACATGGAGAACTTAAAAGAGATCGATCTAGATCCTCGATCAAAAATTAAAATGACTCAACCCAAGTATCAAAATCCCACACTCAAAATTCAATTAAGGAAGCATGATAATGTTGGCCACATAATCAAATTGTTTCTCAAAGAAGAAATAAGAATAATCTTTAAAATGTGACAATGATTAGATAAATGATCGACAATTATACCTTGTAAGTCCAAATTGGATGATTTCCACTAATAATTACTTAATGTAGAATGTTTTATCAAATCATCCGTCCAAAAGCATGAAGAATCTGAGGACAACCATCCTTTTGCATGGCAAAGAATAATAAAAGGTGTTTGAGCCTAACACAAGTCAACTACGTGTTGGTCAAGTTTTGTGGAAGAGCACACTTGAAAGCAATATGCATGATTGAGCAAAATCTTATACAAGAAGTACGGGAAGAGGCATATGTCATCAAAAATACCTCAAAATCAAGATACACAGTTGAGCTAAATCTTATACAAGAAGCACATAAAGAGGTATGTGTCTTGAAAAACACCTCAAAAGCAAGAACAACGAGATGTTATAATACATGAGTATTCCAAAAAGAATACCTAGTTTGGAGGAAGCTCAGCGAAACTCGATAAATTTGATCTCAAGTGTCCAATCATGGACTTACCTAGAAAAGTCCAAGTACCGTACGAGTGTTCAATCATGTTCTTACTTGAAAAAACTTCAAGTACCTTACAAGCGTTCGATAATGTGACTACTCGGTAAATATAAGCGTAAGCATCTAAAACTATGACTACTCTGTAAATATGAGTATGAGTGTCTAAATATGTGACCAACTCAAGAAAATCAAAGTATAAATTAAGCGTCCAAAAATGTGACTTTATGAGTTTGAAAACGTGACCAACTCAGGAAAATTCAGATATAAAATTGTTCGTTTAATAACTTGGTTCTCCTACAAAAGTTAGTAACGTTCAAGCTCAGGAAGTTATGTATCTACCTAGCCTATATTTACAATATTACTATTATTTTGTTGGCCTTAAAAGGACCTAATAAGCAAATGATTCAAGTGTGATATCCATGCGATATATTAACCTCCTTAAAATAAGGGGAAAGATAATATTTATAAGATATATGATATTATTTGATATAAACAAAATCAGTTAACAATAACAGAACCCATTAATTAGTTGTTGGCAGGCCTAAAAAGGTTATAAATGCATCTTATCACAAGAAGTACAAGAATCTCATAATCACTTTTACTCATATACTTACTCTAAAATCTCTTATTGACTTGAGGGTTGAAGTCTTTGTAGGTGGATTTCCCTCCTGGTGATGATTCAGAGCTCGACCACATATCAAGAGTCAAGTCAGTCCACCTTGAAGACTACTCGACCAAATCCGGTAAGAACACCTATAATATAAAAATGACAAAAGTACACTTTACACTATATATCTAAATATATTAATAATTATGTGATAAAAAATATTTCCTAGAATATAATTTTGGACCGAGTAATCCAAAATAAATCATGTAATTCCAATTGGATTGCAAATTTAAAAAAATTGTTTTAGATTGCATTATCCGGACCAATATACTAGATTGTGTAATGTGGACAAGAAATACATAATTCTAAATTAATCTAGATGTAGTTATGTTTATGTTATCAAAATATGATTGATTCAGATAATGCAATACAGAATATATTCTAGATAGTTCTTGATTCTTAATTCAAAAGTGTCTTATAATACATCTTCCAGAAAAATCATTTCAATTAGTTCATATCATCACAATATGAAGACTGCAGGAAGAAAAGCCTTATTAATCACACCTTAAAAGAATTTCATTACGGGTAGTACGCGTAGATCGACCCGGTCCACTAGATCACAGGAATTGGCCCACATAAGACTTGTGGCTTAATAAGTATGGTCCATCCCACATAATTATAAATTTGCATCCTGGTCCGCATAAATTTACAATAATAAAATATTAAAAAGAAAATATACCCTTTTACAGGGATTGCAAATTGCCGTGCACAACCCGTCCCACGTTGGGATCCCTAAGCCTAATCCAAAACGACCACGCTCTTGTGCACGGTTGAAAACCCACTAAAAAGTCAAAAATCACATCAATTATGCTACAAAATGTGGTGGTTGTATGTACTAGTTTCTTAATAAACATGAAAAATCATATTAAGGTGAAAAGAAACACATTAGTTCGACTTGATCCTTCCTCGTACCTTATAAAAGAAACAAAATATAACATTTTAAAGTATATTCATGGTACGTTATTCACCAAAACATAATTCATAATTGAATTTTTGCTAGAAAGGAATAGTAATGTTAATGAAATCAGTATCCAGTCCAGATACCAAAATTCTACATTATTTTTTCTACGAGTAACAGAAGGGAGAATGAAGGAGTTATATAGATTAAAAGGGTTCTTAATGCAGCAGTAACATTATGCTTAACAATTGAAATGAAGAAGAAAATGACCGAATCCTTCTTCATGCTTTCTTCTGTTTGAGTTCTGGTGGTGGTGGTGGGGGAAAGACTGCACGGAACAACCATGCAGCCAATATTGCTCCGGCAAAGGGGCAAATCCAGTATACATACAATTGGTCCCATGTGTTGTGCCAATTGTTTAAGTATGCCCAACCAAAAGCCTGCAAACAAGAAATAATGCACATAACAAGATATATATACACTACAGAACCTTCATAGCTAATAATTAGAAGTCATCATTTCAAGCCATAAATAAGCATGTAATGACAAAGACATTGTCTTTTTACTGTGAGTAAACATCAAAATTGTAGAAACTATGCAGAGGTTACAATAGGATTTGACAGTTAAATAACAATAAAAATCGGACACAGAGGAAAGGAGGATAGCTGCAGCATACATATGACTGACATGTTCCATAGCTAAATAAAATACAAAAACAAAGCATAACATTTTCATAATTAAAGTCTGGTGCAAGAATTAGATTCCAGAATGCTTAACAACAAATCCTGGGCAGAAATGGTTAAAACAAAAAAACAATTTACAATGTAATATTTCAAACTCAATATACATTTATAACAACATTCTTTGATGAGGAGAATAAGATATGATGATTGAGTTGAGTGAGTGAACTCAGGATTAGTCTATGAAATTGTATCGGTCAAGCACTTTAACACTGACACTTGAGGTTTTAAAGACGGACTCACTCACTTTTGTGCATAAATTTGACACCAGACAATAAAGTACTAAAATGAATATTCTTAAATTCTCATGGACTAATAATGTCCTGCCGATTTCAGGTAAAAATTTAGTAGTTTTCAAAACAATCATTAAAAGACAGATGCAAGAAACACGTAACTGGAAAATGTAAAGAGGTAATCACTCACATTGGCAGGATTCATGGCTGGGCCGGTGTAGGCAGATCCAACCATGACCAAAACTACGGTTGCTGTGGCCAGAAACCAGGTCTTCAACAAATCACTACGAGGGCCCTTGAGGAAGATGAAGAGAACGATAAAGGTAATGAAAAAGGTCAACAACCCTTCAACAACAGCCCCAGTGTGCAAATCCACTTTCAAAGAAGGACCCCCAATCATATGCCTATACTTTTCTGGAATCACTTCCATAATTGCCATTGCACCACCAGCAGCACCAACTGCCTGTTCACAACTCATCCATCCATCAAAATTTCCTTGCACAATTTTCATAACAGAAAAAAACATAGAAACATTTTTTAACTCGTGACCTTGGCTCTGATATCAATTTTTAGGATCGAACACTTACAACTAGATAAAAAACTATAGTCATCAATCAGGATAAAACTCTTTCTACTTAAAAGTATAACAGTCCAAGCACCACGATTCGATTGTAATCCGGTCCACTTAGACTCTGACACAAGATAATTGATACCACCGGCAACATTATCTCTACAACCTAAATGACCCCTCAACCTTTAATCTAAATCCTTATCAGACAGATTACTAAAACGAAACTTCCACTCTAACAAGAGAATTACACTAATGGTATGTTTGGCGGTATTCTACCACCAAAATAGAAATTCTGCTCCAGAACCTGTGTTGAACTTATAATGCAATTCTTACTGGGCAGATTACTAAATCATTTTGATAGAAAAACAATACTAATAGTATGTTTAGATAGAGTGAAAAAAGGAAAGAAAAAGACAAATAGCATGTTTTTCTTTTTGATTACATAGAAAAAAGTGATAAGAAAAGAAAATTTTAATTTAAAAAACAACAATTGAAGGGCACGTTTACTTTTGCTTTCATTTCATGTTTTCACATAAAGGTACAAAAGAAGCAATTGGTTTTTAAATCTTCAAATATTAAAAGAAGAACTGATTGAAAATCAGGTTGTCTTGTAAATTAAAAATGAAAACACACCAAATTTCCTTTCTTTACACTTTCTCTCCCATTAAAATTTCAAAATTTTATTTCTCCATGGCGTTCGGTCCACCCAACCAGACATAGCATAAAACATGACCCATATTTAACTCCTACTTCTTATCCACACCATCCACGCATTTCCTAGAAAGATTAGAAAGAAAAAGAAGGCCAAAAGGACGGAACAAAAAAGTTAACTCAAAAGCAATCCAACAGAGTAAATGGTCATTTTAATCTCCTCTCGTGACTGTACGATCCCTAAATTAAGAAATCACTAAATAATGTCAAATAAACTTGCTAAATATTCTACTTAAATACAAGTTTAAATATCAGTTTAATTACAAGGCATTTTAGCTCATTTGATGGTCGATTCTCAACTACTTATATCTTCGAAAAAATCCTTCAATTCAGGATCTAACGTCATAGCGCGTATAAGTTCAATTATACTAGCGACGCCATACAGAGAGAAGAGAGAAAAGTAAAAGACCCTTTTGGACACAAAAGGGAAGCAACGAACCTGGGCAGGGAAACGAAGCGCCATTGAGAAGAGCGTATCAGAACCGAGACCAACGGCGTAAAAGGAAGCGGTGCCGGTGGGGTTGAAGCTGGCGCCGCCGAGGGCATTGCCGATGAGGGTGAAAAGGAAAACAAGTAGAAAAACGAGGGTAATGGTGACAATGAAAGAAGGGTAAGGGAAGCCGTTGTAGGAGATGTCCTGAAGGTTAAGGGCTTTAGTTACATACCCAGAAGCAATCCCCAACACAGAGGAACAAAACACCCACATGAAAGTCAACACCCCGTCTCCAATCGCAGCTTTTATGGCACCAACCATCTTTGATTTTTTTTCTTCACCCCTTTGGAAAATTGAAGAAAAAACGTAGAATTGGAGAAGCTATGCGTCACTCAACCGGTGATAGTGGCACCGGTGAGTGATGGAACAGTGGCGACAGCAGAGGGAGAAACAGAAGAAAAGTGTTTGAGGATGAATTGGAGAGAGAAAGTAAGGGGTTAATTAAGAAAGCATGGATTTTTGGTGTTGATGGAGAGTGAAGAAGAGAATGCGAGTGATTCACCTAATCAGTGGTAGGTGCCGTCCAACATGGAGCGTACGTGCGAAAGTAGATAGGCTCTGCCAAAACAACCTGCGGTAACAGGTCGCTCCTGGTTTGTTATTGTAAGAAGAAAAAAACACAATTAATGATAAAAAAATGAAAATTTTCCCCCCAATAATCCCACCCTAGACAAAAATGTTACGGTCTAATTTTATAATATTAATAGAAATATATACCTTAATAACATTAAGTGATGTTTATTTATTTTTTTATTATAATAAAAATAATAAATTTATAACTATAAATTACTCTTGATACTAAAATTAAGATTATATTAATTATATCAATAAAATAAATTAATTTTATTAATCTTTTCAATTTTAATAAAAAATTATTATTTTGTTTTAAAAAATTTAACAAAAAATAATCAAATTGATATTAAAATAATTAGAGGATCAATTTGATCTTTTAGTTAAAAATAAGAATAAAAAATTAATTAAATCTAAAAATACATATGTTATTTAAAAGATAATTAAATTAAAAATAAATTTTGAAAACCTCAACTAAAATTAAAATTGATAAATTAATTATTTTATTTTAAAAAAAGCAGTTACTAATTAAAACTAAAATTAAAAAATAAATAATACCATATATTAAAATTTTAAATTAACAAATAAATAAATACAATTAGCATTTATTGTATTACTATTTCAAATTCAAATACAAGTAATACAAATAAATAAATACATTTTAAGTAATAATTTAAAATATTACTATTTCAAATTATTAAATAGATGTTTCTGTTTAAGAGATTTCAAAATACCATTATCATTTATTGCCTATCTATTTATTATATATGGCCAGAAATTGTCTCGACAGAATGATTTCCTAGGTTAGGATAAAAATAGGTTGGAATTTGATTACGGGAGAGCCGGTTTCAAGTCTAGATTTTGAAAACTTTTTTTGGAAAAGCATTTTAAGAAAAATAAAATATTTTTAAAATATTTGTATATATAAACTATTAAATTACTTTATACTATTTAAAGATTTTTACGATGATATTTATTTTGAAAATTATAAATTTTTTTTTTATCAATTTAAATAAAATTTAGAAACTAATTATTATTACTATTATTAAATTAAATTGATATTAAACATTAATAAATCTAAAATATTAATGTTAAATTTAATTATTTACTAATTGTATGTGTGAATATTTTTTTCTATATTTATAAAATCATACAAATGTTTATTTACAAAATTATTTAATTAAAATTAATATTTAACAAGTATTTATAAATAAATATTGGTTTTTACCTTAACTTAATTTAAATTATATAGTTATACTCTCATTACTGGTAACATAAAACAAAATACCCTCAAATTAACATTCGTTAGTTAACTATGTCGCATGATTAGACAACATATATAAAAGATTTGAAAAATCAATTATGACCATGAAATTATCATCATAATAATGAGTGTGTTTGAGAAAACTCATCCTACTCTATTTAAGTACACGTACATGCAAGTGTTAAAAACAGCTTATGAAAATAATTTATAATATACTTTTAAATGGTTTTTACTCAATTTATAATATTTTAGGACAATTTGTGTAAGGCCCCATTTCTTTTCTGCCCTAGAAATTTGTGGGCTGCCCTTGTAAGTGGGCCTAAGGGTTGGCCCAATGTACATAAGCCCTGCTACGTTGCCCTAATCCCATCTCACACTCACACTTTCAGAAAACCAGCCGTCAACCCTTTCTCCCTCTCACAGAACGTTCTGCTAGGGTTCCTCCCCAAGTCCCTCGAGCTAGCTCCGAATCAGTTTCTACTCCATGTAAGTACCCTCTAGCCCACCGGAGTTTCCCTTTTTGGCTTTCGCTTGTATTTCCGCGGTTAGGGTTAGTACTAATCTGCCTTGTTCCGTGCACATTCTATTTTCAGCTCCGTAGTGAGTCCTTGAGCTTCTGTGCTCCTTGGTTGCGCGTCGAAGGTCCTGTGCGAACCCATTTCCAGGTACGGGAAGTTAGGGTTCCAGTATTTTAGGTGTTGTCTTGACTGTTCTTGAGTGAGTTAATGATTTCATGAATGAATCCTTCGTTTTGGTGTGATTAAATGCTTGTTATGCTTGGTTGATTGGATATGCATGACTGTTACAGTGAAGAACAGTGACGAGACCTGTAAATCTCGCCCAAGCGAGTCAATCTCGCCTAGGCGAGATGAAACAGGGAGCTCGCCTAAGTTTTTTGCGCGAAACGTCGCCCGGGCGGCTCGCTCAACTTTTGAGCGAGCAGGCAACTCGCCCAAGCGAGAGGGATCTCGCTTAAGCGAGATCCCGTGTTGCCATGCCCTTGTTTTTTTTGTACTCTCGCCTAGGCGAGAGGGAGGCTCGCCTGAGCGAGCACGT
>Ga0214544_1001418_pt1 | contig 49722 bp, 22 predicted proteins | sample CNSS3metaG_FD_160074 | JGI IMG/M metagenome (GOLD analysis project Ga0214544, IMG submission 160074) | Root nodule microbial communities from cowpea collected in UCLA plant growth center, Los Angeles, California, USA - CNSS3 | ecosystem: Host-associated > Plants > Roots > Nodule | place: USA...
AGTAAGTATATGCATTGAGTAAATGGGTCAATCCACAGAGAACTATGAAGGCAATGAATTGAAGGAAGACCAATTTAAAGGGGACATTGGAGCGACTCACAAAGTAAAGGAGCTCAAGGGGAATGGAAAAATATGCAATGGCAATGAAAAAATCACTCACTTTCTGGCAAACCAGAACGTTGTGGATGCTCCAAATCCCTTCCTCATCACAGTTGCAGTGTGAATATTCCACTTCGATGGCAAAGACAGAGAGCACCATAACCAACAGCAAGAAAAACACAAGAAACAGTCTTCTTTCCATGGCGACAAAATAATTAGAGCTACTATTTTCCTTTTTCTAAATCATACCCCAATAACATACAGCGACAATTGACACCACAATTGACACACACATTACAATCGATCTAAACTAAGTTTAATTTCCCAGAACCCTAACAATTTGGAGTCAGAAATCGAGAAGACAAAGAATAAATCATGACTTGGTGTGCTTTTGGTCAATGATACTAATTGATAAAATAATGCTACCCATCACAAAAAAAATCCAATCTTAGGTTTGAAGATTGTACTTGGTCGAAGGGAGAGAGAGATGGGACCCACGCAGCTTTACATGAACTGAACAGAGACACCTTCCTCTTACAAACAAACCTTTACCAGTAATAATAATAAATCAGACACTCCATTAATTACTACTGTAACACAAGATTTTGAAACATTTTAGTGTGCACGATTGCCCATGGAGCAATGATCTTCACTTCTTTAAGTTGCATTAGGAAACTGAAAGTGGAAACAATAATTTAAATCAAACATGAAATCATTGAGCTAACTCATACAAAACAATATCAACTCTATAATATTAATAATAATAAAGATGAAATATACTTTTAGTTTCTAAATTTAAAATTGTCTTAAACTTTAATATTTTTGTTTTTAAACTTAAAAGTTAAATAAATATAATTATTGTAATTTAAAGATATTAAATTAATTGTATATATTAAATGATATTATAAGAATTTTATATTATAAGCTTGAAATGTCTTTTTACATATTACAAAAATTTAAAAATTTAACGATGAAATAATTATATTTATTTATTTTTAAAACTTTGAGAATTAAATTCATAAATAAATTTTAATTTTACTTCAAAGTTTAGAGATTAAAAAAATATTTAACTCTAATAATAATCAAGCAACTTTAAAATAATATTAATAATAAAATTAATATTAAGCAATTATTTATTATAAATTTAAAATATAATTTATATTAACTAGTAATTTTTTATATGAATTGTTAAAGTTTTAATAATGATAAAGTATATATTTATTGTTAAATATTAGTACTTTATTTTATTTTCAATAAAGAAATTTCTAGTTAGTGACTTATGGAACAAATATCTCTTCAATATAAAATATGTGTTGTTTTGTATTGTATTTGTGGAAGGAAAGAAGGTGAACATCAAAATTGGGTTTTTTCTAATTTTGTAAAGTGACCATCCTGTTGTGTTGTTGTAGCATTTAAATATCTTGTTCGGACGTGGTCCAGATATTAAAGTTTGATAAATATATTTAAAAAAAATCAATGTCACATGGAGAAAATTTAAGATTTAGATTTTAAGATTAAAAATTATTTTTTGATAAATTTTATAAAATTTACAAGTTAAGAATTTATCAATTTATGAACTAGCTGGTAACTTATTAATTATCAATTAGTTTAAAAACTATATTATTAAATTTCAAATATGTAATAAATTTTAAGCAATAATTTAATTAGTAGATGTAAAACGAATATAACTATATAAATAAAAAATAAACTAAAAGTTCATAAGATAAATTACTTTGAAATATTTATAAAGTAAAAGTTCTTAAAATAAATTATTTTAATGTAATTGTCAAACATTTTTGTATTTATTAAAATAGTTCATAAAGTCGAAAATAATTTTTTTATCAAACAAAAAAAAAATCTTAATAACTATATTACAGTTGGTTTAGATGATGAATGACAAAAAAATAAAAAAAGAATATATAAATTATTTAATATGTCTTAGTATATAATAATATTCTTAATAGGTACACTTAATACCGAGAAACTTCTCTTAGGTTAAATTTTAAAAAATAACTTATATATGATACAACGTTTTTTCAAGAAAAGATGTTTGTCATTAAAGAAGTAAAAATCTATTTTTTTTCAGTTAAAATAACAATTTTAATAAAAAAATGTAATGTTAATCTTATTAAAATATTTAACATGATGCTAAACTAAATTTTTTAATAAAAATGATACATTATTATGATGTTTTTAGAAAAACTACATAAATATTGTAAGAAATATTTTTCATCAACCAAATAAAACTCAGTTATACAAAGATTAATAATGTCTAAGATTCATTATTTCCCAATAATTTTGTTTTAATCTACCAAAAAGTTGTCCAACACTCCCCGAAAAGAAAAAGAAAAATAAAAAGGCACTATAGTTTGAAGTTCGAGGTAGTTTTTATCTGGGGGAGTGTTAATATATAATTTATAAGGTAATCATTGTAGGATCCATATTCAATATTCAAAATCGGTGCCATCATTATAGCCGAAAATACCACCACCAACTCTTTCTATCAGTTTAAAAAAAACATATTGATGTGTAAATTGAATAGAATATTTTTATTGAACAATCAAGCTTAAGTGAAGATTATACCTTATATAAACTATATATATATATATATATATATATATATATATATATATATATATTTGTAACATATCTTTGCCATAGTCAAGTCAAGTGTGTAATTGCCTGTTGACGTGAACTTTGAGGCGGCACTTTTCGTATATCGGTAATAAACTATCTTAGAAGATGACATGTTACACACAAGACATTCCTAAATAACTGAAAAGATGTAATAAATAAATAAGGAATCATTACTAAATGACAATGTTATAAAAGACATGTTCAGTGCCAAATAACCTGGTAATTAGTTCAACATACTTCTTTTTAATCATATAATAAATACCAAAGAAATAATTTGGTCTGAGAGTTCTTTTTGTCATTGGTAAAGGAGATACATCCAAATTTATTGGATGGTACCGGAAAGAGTAGATATATCTGAAGTATACCTTTTAATATTAAGAGTTAAATATAATTTTAATTCTAAATTTTGATGTGAAATTATAATTAATTTTTGTCAAAAATTTTGATATATTTTAATTCTCAAATTTTGGAAATGATAAAATATAATGCTTTTTAACTTAATTATATTAAAATTTTTGACATGTTAAACACGTTTCATACTAACATTTAATTTATTTACACCATTTAACATATTATTACTTTATTATCAACTGAAAAACACATTTGACATATAAAAAAGTTAACATAATTAAATTAAAAAATATATTTATCCATTTTTATAATTTAGAAATCAAAATATATTAAAATTTTCATCAAAGACCAATTCCAACTTCATGTTAAAATTATTAAAAACATATTTAACCTTTTTTATTAATCAGTGAATAGGTTAATTTAAAGTGCGGAAAAACCTAATTTCTTCTGAAAATTCTTTTGAAGAAATTGATCTAAATAAACTGTAAGTCGATTATAAGATCCATTTATAGTTTAAAGGTGTTTCAAAATCCTTGTATTCATTTTATTTTTATCCTTTAAGTCGTGTTTTATCCCTCAATATTTCAAACAAAAATAAATCAGTCCTTCAAGAATCTAGGAAATAGTATTTTTAATAAAACAATTGAAAACGTCATTGGAAGTGCAATTTAAAAATAGCCCTTATGTTTTTCTTACATCATAAACCAAAATGCTCTTAAAATCACTGAAATATCCTCTCAACAATAACGTAAAAACCATGGAGATGCCATTTACCTCTTTTGACCAATAAATTCCATAACAGAAAAGGAAAACCAAACATTTGTTAACAAGCTAAAAAAGAGACCAATTATTCGAAACTCTGTTAGAAAGTCCCCTCAATTTAACCCTCCATCAAAATTGATAACCCATCGCACAAGGAAAATACAAGTGAAGTTAATAAAACAACACTTAGGACAAAATTTAGTTAACCATCTTACACTACGCATAATGTGGACTGTACCCTAAAAATCGAAAAAGTTACAACACGAGCTTTATTTCAGTTCCATTACATTTTACCTTTATAGGTGTTTGTGTACTTTATGAGCATAACGGCCCAGAAGGTGAGCAGAGAAAGATAATCAATATTTTCAAAATAGGCTTACTAAATGAAGAAGCATGATATGATAATAATCTAAGCTATGACAGAATTTGGAAGAATATATCTTAAGGGTGCAGCTTGAAAATGGAAGGAAAATATAATCCACAACAGATTAGCTAATCTAGGAAACATATATATATCTATGATATTTATCCCGGTAAGAACTAACAGGCCTGCAAAAATGAAGTAAGCAACCCTGATTTATACATACAACAGCAGTAAATGAGGCAGAAAAATATTTTCAAGGACAAGCATTAGTACTAATTTTCAGAAGCCACGAGCTTTAATGAATGGTGCATACTATAAACGGCATCACGCGACAAAGAGGGCTGGTATGTATAGATATCATACATCTATCGCACATTGGTTTATCAAATCCAAAGCCATATCGAGTTTTCAATCAGGAATTTGGTCATAGCCCCCATTCTCAGGAGACTGGTGCGAACCATGACCTGTCCTTCCTGCAGATAGGAAACCTTATTGCACCATAGCCAAACTATCAGAAGGAGCAGGTTAGTCCATACCTGTCAGCTCAAAACTGGAATTTCTTGAGTCCGGACGAGCCCAGTCGGTGGACCGGGGAGGCGTCCCCTGCAAACCAAGCTGTTGAATCATGAAATGACTTCCCCCCATGGCTTGATGATCATCATTTCCACGGATTGGATTTCCACTGGGAGAGTCGACTGATTGGCGGAAACCTAAACTTGATACTGGTTCACTAACAGGTGGTGGTAACTTACTTGCAGAGGCATCAACTTTTGGGCTAGAATCCTTCTTGTTGTCAATAAAAAATGTTCCAACGATGACCTGTGTAGATTAACCTTTCATCAAAATGACTTCCAGGCAGTGGTTGGTAGGAATTAAAACAGGAAGGTGCAAAATAAAATAGTGAAATTTGACAATTTTGATATAAAGGTCTATATGTATACTTTATTCACCGGGTTTCCCTATCAATTTTACTATTACCAAGCGCCACCCTAAATGCCCATCTTATCTTCCCTTTTTATTCCTATGAAAAATTTATACATGTAAAATCACATTTGTGTATATTAGGTAAAGGCTAAAAAAAAAAGAAACTACAGAACAAGCAGGAACATGAGTAGAGAACTGATCACGTATAACTTTCTCTCCAACCCCTATTTTTCCTTGGAGCTTATGTTAGCAACCTCGTGACCGCAACGTACAAACATATCAACAACAACTACCAAATCTTCCCACTAAATGAGGTTGGTTATATCTAACGGTACATAATGTCCTAATCATAAATCACGCTCAATGACACGTAATTAAATCAAAGTCCTAGTTGATGGTTAGGCCTACAATTTTTCTAGGCACAAATTGCATATTGATCAAGACAAAGAAAAATAGAATAGGGCACAGCTCATATTTGCCATCAAAAAAGTTATTTCTGAAATTACCTGAACTGGACCAGCTGCTTTAAGCGGCCCACCAACTCCACCACCTATGATTTGTCCATCGGTGTTAGATAAACATACACTTAGACCACCAGTTCGAGTTCCAATCTCATTACGGACGTAAGATCCAGTAAGTGAAATAATCTCAAATCGACCCTGATGTCAAAACAAAGAGTCAAACTTTGATAACTGCAATATGAGCACATGACTACAAAATATAATAAAGCAGAATCCCTTGACAAAAAAGGTTAACAATTATTATTTTCAGCAATTAGCCATGTGCTCATTATGTTGGAGACAATGACTCCTGCTTAACAGTTAATTCATTGACAAGTGACAACACAGGAAAAAGATATTACTAACTTAATGCTGACCGGCACTAACTTTAAGTGACCAGTTGTAATCTAATATAGATAGTTTTCATTAAGGCTCCTCATTGTTGTCGTCTGTAGTCTTGAAGGAAACTAAAGAATGAAGATCAGTTTTCTTGTAAGAAACTGGTGCAAGAGCTATCTACAGATTCTGAAACCATTTTTCTAAAGCTTCCAATTTAGATCACGAGAAAATAGGTCCATAGAATTTGGGTTTATACAAATAAGCCATAAGCACACGCGTGTACATGAGGGAAAATAGGATGAGATCAAAATGAAGAGCATGGAAAGGGAAAATTAGTTATTGTTATTAAATATAAATTTAAATGAACATCGCTAATCCAATGTTTTTATTAGCATAATTAAGAAACAAGAGTATTCAGAATGAACATATTCAGAAATTTATGAGAAAAAGTGAAGACAAAACACTAGTCTCTTTATTACTAGTAGATAGAGAAAAATTCAAATTAGAAAACTCATTCACCTTGTTTGATGACACAAGTGAATAACCTTAAATCAAAGGGAGAGTACATTTTCCTCTCCCAAGTAATGCTTAAATTATACCTTTTTTCCCTCCAATTTTAAAATTACACTCTCCATCCACGTCAGAAACATGTTGCACTTCAGTGCATTGACTGATCCTCTTAATGGTGGTAAACAATTATGAATAAGCCTCCTAGTAGGGATGGAAATGGGTAAAATTTGAAAAAGGTTATAAAATCCATTCCTACACCACATTTAAAACTAAAACCTGCCTCTGAACCCATACTCTCAGAGCCTCACCCATTATCCACATTCTAATTAAATAGAATATTTTAATTCTGATAACTGAAAATCAACTATGAAAAATCAACCAAACAAAAACATTAACTAAAAATTATACCACAAGTTGGATGGAATGGAAGAACAACTACTCCCATAATTGGATGAATAATATAAAGCCATGAAAACTTTAGAGAGCAGAATTACAACAAAAGCCTTTAGGGTTTGAGATGAGAATTATATCATGGGTAAACTTCAAGATGACAACTTGTATCATTGAATAAGTAATTAAATATAATATTTCAAATTTCAGGTTTAATATATTAAATGATATGCATGGGTATGAAATGGGGTGCATACTAAAGTACCCACCCATACCGGCATCTCCACACCTATTCCCATATAACTTTTGCAAGTATTTATACCTGGTCCCAAACCCATTTAGTAGATAAGTTTCCTCCACAACTTTAATCTCTCCCCAAGTGCATTTTTGCTCTCTGCAACTTTTAGCGTAACTGGAAACTAATTTTCCACATAGGACTTTTATGAACGAAATAATGTTTACAATATTCCTACTAGTGGCTTTAGAAAATCATCCAAAATCTTATTTTATTTAACAGTCAAAATCTTATTTTATTTGACAGTAAAAGTTTAAAAATAGTTGCCATTGTCAATAATAAAGAGTGTAACAGAGGAAACTATCTTAGAGGCTCATTCACATTAAATAACCAAAGTGTAACACAAATCAAATATATTATAAACAAGATTTTAAGTCTTGGTTACTGTAATACTGACATAAACTAGATTTTGACAAAAACTGAAAGTTTCAACATTTCCTTTTCCTTTAAAAGATTGTTTAAAGAATATCTATAAGAACATAATAAATAGATATGATAAAAAAAAGTTACTAATATTTTACCTCATATGTAATGTTGCCTCCTGAGGTTGCTGGCTGGCGAAGAGAGGCATTAGAGATAGAACCAGACGCAGAGAGAATACACATTTCACGCCTACTTTGTTGCATGAATAACATAATTTTCTGGCCAACATCCTATTGAGTGCACAGTTAAACAGTAATCAAAGTAGTACACATACAGAAGAAAGCTGAAAATAAAACTGGACAAAAGACAAAACATAAAAAATTCAAACAACAAGGATGGAGGAAAATTTACTTGTATAAAGAGTGGTGAACTACAAGGAAAAATTGAATAACATCAGAAAAATACAGAAACTAAAAATTTTCTGAAACAATTTATATGTTGAAAATGCAGAAAAAAAGAGTAACTACACTGATTGTAATAGTTCACATGACATACAAAGGTTAACTGGGGCTACTTGCCACACTTATTGCGCTGCACCTTGTTTGAACCCTTAAGAAGGTGCAACTTGGTGAACTTCAGCAAGAGACACAGGATGACTAGGCTGACCCCTAAAAGGCATTATTCCTGAATTGTGCTAGATTGCATCGTCTCACCAAACAATCTCAATTACAAGAGACACTGTTACATTATTTATAAAATCTTCGCTCATTAACTCCCTTAGTCACTTAAAACATGATCTGCCATGAAATTACTATTTGAAACGACTGAAATCATCACCACACAAGAAAACCATGCATGTTGAACAAATCTGGAAGGACTATAAATAGATGTGAGGGGGTGGAACAAAACATATGATAATTAATTACTAATTAGTGGGGTCGTAAATGAGTATAACTATTCAAGCTTGACTGGTTAAATGCTTGATCAAACTGGTTTGCTTAATTAAAGAAACAAAAGCAAACTTACACTTGATATTAAACTCATTTATATACATAAAGATAAAGTTAAAATTACATATATATCACGTCTTGAGCGTGTATTTCTATTTGTTTATTATGATCTAGTATTCAAATGTTTTAATAAATACTAAATAGTAGAAATTTTAAAGTAATATAAGTCTAAGGAAATCTTCCACAAAAAGAATAAATAATTGAATTAAAAATGGGACAAACAAACCATTTAAACTCATTTCAAAAGATGAGCCAAGCATTGTAATCAATTCTTCAGAAGGTAAGTCTAAGATTTGTTGTTTGGCTCGACTAGTTTACATTCCTACTAATTAAACTTTTAGGGTAGGACATACTTAAATGAACAATTTAGTAGGCATATATCAGTGATATATGGTGTATATATATATATATATATATATATATATATATATATATATATATATATATATATATATATATATATAGGTTGTCAGGCTGTTTAGTATATAGGTTCAGATGCATGTAACACTTAACAAATTATCAATTTAGTCTCTGAAGTATTACCTCCTACGAAGGATTTTTTAATACATAAGAAACTTTATAATGTGATTTCTAATACCTGGGAGATTGCTTATATAATTTGTTAATTTTGGGGACGACTATTAAGGATACGGAGTAACATTTTAGGGCCGAAATTCATGGGTTATTACTTTATTTTGTAATATAATAACCAAATCGGTTGGGACTTCGTTACATGTCACTCACTGTACTTGCCCTGAAGCAAGTAGATGCAGAAATTTAAAAACCACAAACAATATTGGAAGACCCGAAGTATGAATAACGCATACCTCACCAGCAGCAACAGCAATGACATGCGGAGTGAACCCTTGCCCTGCATTGCCTGCATCACCCCATTCACAGCAGAAACATCTAGTTAAAATTCTGCCATCAATCGCGCACTCGGTAACTTAGGTATTTTTGTCAACCCTTAAACTAAAAGAAACACTTTCATATGACTAAAAAACACTTTTAAATTCGTACGAAACGCTACACTCGCAATCCCAATCCTAAATATTTTCAAATTAGAACGAAAGAATGAAAGCAGAATCCACCAACACAGATAGAAGCAAACGCCGAACCTCGAATATACAAGAAGCGTAATTAATATTAATGAGCGAAATTGAGAAAGGGAAAGCGAACCTAGAGCGAAGGAATGGGATTTCTTGGACGTGAAAGATGAAGAAGAAGGGAACGTTGGTGAGTGGGGCTTCTTGTCCGCGGAGAACGACTGAGACGTAGCGGCTTTCTTGGCGGCAAGAGCCTGCTCCGGCGTGCCATACTTCCTAGGCCGCCCCCGCTTCCTCTTGGCCGGTTCGAGCTGCGAGGAGACCGCAGAGGCGACGGAGTGAGGGTAGAGTATGTGTGAGGCGTCGGCGTTGGGCAAGAGGCCGTTGGTCGGAGAGGCTGTTGTGGGTGCGGCGGTGTGCGGCGGTGGTTGGGGCTGGTGGTGATGGTGGTGGTGAGGGTGGTGGTGGTGGAAGAAGGAGGTGAGTTGGTTGTCATTAGGTTCCATGTTTGGGACAGAAAGATGTGTGTGCTCCCACTGCTCCCACTGCAATTTTTTTTTAGATATTTTATTTTATTTTTATAATGAAAACAAAAACAGTTTATCTTGTAAGAAAGAAGGGCAGTGCAGAGTCTGAACTCAACCCTTTCATTTTTTGGTCTTTCCCTCTCTTATTTTCACCCTCCCACTCTCCATATTTTCTTATTCTATTTTTCAACCTATTTTAATTTCTAATTTAATAACAGTAATAATAATAAAATAAATAATAAATAAAAAAATATTGAGAAAAAGAAAAAAAAATGGTGAAGTGGGAGGTGGATATTTGAATGGGTGACAAGGAAGTGGTGAGTAGGAGCAGTCACAGACAGTGACACTGACAACCAAATATACAAACCGATAAGGGTTGGGCTTCTTCTGAATCCTAGTCACTCAACCAACCTTACCTTCTCTTTCTTTTCTTTTCTTTTTTCTCTTACTCTCTTTTTTCTCTCATATTCTTTCCCAATTCTAACTCACAAATGCACACGACAAACATCTCTCTTTCTTCTCACAAATACAACATTATTCTTCATACTTCACTCAAATAAATAATTACCCTTTTATATTGAATTGCAAATCTACTTTAATAGTTACAATGTAAAAGAAAAAATAATTTCATAAGTCAATTATCTAAAGTTAGATTAGTTTAGGGTTTGAAAACGATTGATTCTTTAAAAAATTAACATTATATTCATCCAAAATTTATTATAATATCAAGAGATGTGTATTTTTGTGGGTAAAAATATATATAAGTGAACGTAAATATATTTTGTAATTTAATTTTGTAAGATTGAGTTAAATTTATAAGTTATTTCATTAGTGATTAATGTAAGTGAAAAAAAAAACTTAAATTAGGTTTAAAAATTACTAATGTGATAATTAGAATCATTCAAAATCTGTTTTATTAAGATTTAAGGTTAAATATGTTTTTCGTTTTTTAATTTTTGGGTGAATTCTAGAATTAGTTCATTTCAAAATTTTAGACCAATTTAGTTTTTCATCTCTCAAAATACATATATTTATCATTTTAATCAAATTTTGTTAAGTTTATTTGATATTAAATGTGTTTCATAATAGTATTTGACTTAATATTAAAGTAAAAATAAAAAAATGTGTCAAACAGTATAAATAACTCAAATACAAATCCTAAAATGCATACGAAACATCAAATAAATCTAACAAAATTTGATTAAAATAACTAAATCTACGTATTTTCAAAGATAAAAGACTAAATTGGTTAAAATTCTGAAATAAACTAATTTCAAAATTTACTAAAAGTTAAGGGACAAAAACATATTTAATCCTAAGATTTATATAATTAGATATAAAGATGGACGACTTTTGAGATGTGCGTTTCAAATAATTAATAAGAAAATTAACATTTCAGTGAGGTAATTTCTCAAGTGGAGAAAAGTTGTAGTTGGTTTTTGATATCTAAGGACTAATAACACGAGTGGTCCTTTTTACTATTGAGAAATTTGTGGCTGTATTGAAGAAAGATTTTGGAAGTCTTGACTTTAAAGAAGGGTTATCTAGAAGGCAAGATTGGACGTGTGTGGGATTGCGTTGGATTATGCTATGGGTTTGTGAATGAGGAGACATCATCAATGAATTGTAATACCATGTAATTCTGCAACATGTGACATTGTGGGAGTTGTTGCCCTAAGCTAAGAAATACTCAGATTAATGTTTTATATGCAAGATTAATATAATTACGTGTTTTTTTTAAATAACCATATTTTTATAATCAATTTTAGTGGGATTTTTTTTAACTATGTTTATCCATCTAAAAGATTCGAAAACAATTCATTATTTGACGAGATACCGAGTTCAGGAAAATATTTATTTTGATCACAAGAGAAGTTAACATGATTTTATTACATTTGTGAGTGACAAATTATATTGTAAACAACTCCATTATTCTCAATTGACATATTGAGCATAATTTTACAAAAGCAATCACGTTAGTGGGCACAGATCAAGAATCTCTTCTGAGAAATGGTGAAGAAGTGCAATGGCTGATGCATCTATGCACTCATGCAATGAAAATCCAGAGATGCAAAATAAACATTCAACATAATTTCAAACCCTTTTCACTTTTTGCAAAATATTTACTTGATCTTGTGAATGTAAATTTGGAAAGTTTCTGAAAGAACCCATCTGATATTTCAATTCATTTTACTGTTTTTGTTTTACTTGCAAAAACCAAATTTTGTGTATAAAAATTAAAACTCCAGTTAAACCTATTATGCAGTAAATATAATTCAACCACAATTTCATTACAATTTTTGAATCAGCTGAATCATTACCTAGAAGTCTGATGGTTTTGATTACTTTTTTAATACATTGTTGATATGTTAAACAGAACCGCAATCAAACAGGATGAAATGATTTTTTTTTTCCAGCATTTAAGTGTCAGATGAAGTTACTTTAAGAAGAAAAGTACCGAAAGCAAAAATTCTCAATTTATGGTAAAAAATAACTCTCTTAATTTTAAATGATATATTATTTAAGATTTAATAATTTATTTTCCCTAAAATAGACTTTTTATGCTCCCCAACAGATTCAAGAAGCAAACAAAATTCTGTTCCAAATCAGAATAACTTGATAAGAAATCAACACCATTTTGCACATAAGTTACAGCTTAAGTAGACTGAAGAGGTGATTACAAGTTACAAAGGAATCCCCTATAACCAAAATCTACCAATTGTCACTAACCACCTCCACCAACAACAATGGTCTTATCTCAGTGAGTTGAGATACATGAATAATATGATACCATGGAGTTTCGGTTAAAAACCAAATTCCCAAAAATCTTATTCACACTCAGTAGTCACCTACACTGACAAAAGAACACTTGGGAAAATTTAAAACCAGGTTACCCACAAGAATTGCAGGTTTCAACGTGGAAGCTTTAGAGCCCATCTTTCGGAGATTCATTGTCAGTTGTTTCTTTGGTAGATACCGTTGCCAAGACATGCGAGCTTTTGATTTCTTCTAACTGTGAAGACAAATAACACATATATGGTGGATAAACCCTAACATCAGTCAAACCGAAAAATAAAAACAACAAATTCAATAGAACCAATGGAATATATGAATAGTATCAGAAGCCAAAATTACCAAATTGTGGATTAGAAATTTAGTATTTTCTTTTGGTTAATATTTTCCACAAGTGTAACGTTGATCCGAGAGTCATAATCCACTCGTATAGAGATCAATCATCATAGATGGAAAGTTAACATACTTAAAAATACATCTAATGGAAACCAAGATTTTCGAGAATCATTTCTATCCTTTTCAGTGGCATGGCATGCGAGGAGGGAACACACAATAATTAACCTATCTCGAATTTCTCCAATCCTGATAAATGTTAACTTGACCAACAAGTTGTCAGTGGAATTAATGGACAAAAGCAACAAGTTGTCAGTGGAATTAATGGACAAAAGCAAATTATATGGGATTGCACATTTATTTGTATTTGAAACTGTTAGGATAATATGTTTATACTTATATATGATTTCGCAGATTTAGTGGGCTGAAAATCTGATTCACAGCTAATTAGATTGTATTTATGAGGTATCTGCCGCTGGAAAATACAAAACTTTGGCCTCGTGTTCTCGATGTTTAACCGGTATCAACCTAGGTTACTGTCCCAGACTTTGTATACGTTCTTTGTTCTTGTTTTTTCACCCTAGTCCAAGTTTCTAGATCTTTTTTGTTTTCCGGTCAAGTTGTTCTAGGCTACCCGTTTCCCTGTCCTGATTACCCTCTAGTAGTATTTTGTTTCCTTTGAACTGTATCCACGTCTATGAAAAATATATGATGTTTTATCAGTTTGCCTTAATGCCAAAAATTACTCAGTATGGGAGTTCCGATCCCAAATATTTGTCAGAGGAAAATATCTGTTGGGGCATGTTGATTGTAGCACACCTCTCTGACAAAATCCAACATAAGGTTGACTATGTCGAATGGAGTGTTAAAGACTCTCAAGTCATGGCATCGATCCAAGCTTCCGTGGATCCCAGAATTGTTCTCAACAGTCGTCTTTATGAGACTACAATAACGATGAGGACACTTGAAGAAAGACTATAATGAAACCAATGCAGTTCGATGATTCCAGCTTGAGTATGACATAGCTATCTTTAAACATGAATCTTTGGGCTGAATATACTGATATAAGTTATGAAAACTTGATAACTCATAGTCTTAAATTCAGTCTAATCAATTCACAAAACTACTAAACGACATCAATTTCCTTTTGAAATTGTGATCTGACCTTGAAGGTATCGGATCCGGTCATCAGTGGATGCATATCTCAATGATTTGTATCGTGAAGAACAACATCTCAGTCCATCCTTCAAGGACATAAATCATTTGTTGTCCCAGCAGCATGCATGGCAGAAGGGAAGTCAAGAAGTCCTGACGTGAGGGTTGTTTAATGTTTTTGGTGCAAGAAGTTTTGACATCATGCACCAAAATGACAACACAATCTGTTGGCTGTGTTTATTGGGTATTCTCCTTAGCAGAGGGGTTTTCTATGTTATGATCCTAACCTTAGCTGGATTCAGGAATGTCATCTTCCAAGAAAATATATTTTTTTTTGCAACACATCATGACTCTCCAATTTCTATTTTTCCATTGTATTCTAACTCTCAGTAGGTCAATCATCATCTAAACCTAGCTTGATCAACTAAAGACGAAGTGTTGCGACACAAAATCAGGAAACAAAATCCCATGGGGCCCCTAAGATAATTCCTTGGCCGCTTAGCCAGTACAGGAACCAGATCCAGCACCATTGTGACGCAATTTGCATGTTTCTAAACCAACAAATGGGTATCATAAATTCCTTGACAGCAAAATTATCATACATTCTTATTACTTCTCATCAACAAGCCATGGAGAATGAATGTTGGTTAAAGGCTGTTGAAACTGAACTTCTTGCCTTAGACGAAGCTCAAACATAGGATTTAGTATCATTGATGCTTGTGAATCCACAAACACCAATTTGAGGGGGTGTAAATAGCATTGATGGAAGAAAGCTAATATATGTGATTGTACATGTATTTGTTTTTATAACTATTATTCTCATCTCTTAATAGAATAATATGTTTAAATGTATATATGGCAGTTTAGCAGATTTACTAGGCTGAAAATCAGATTGACAACTTACAATTAAATTGTATTTATATGAGATTTCGACAGCAGAAGAAGGCACAGTTTTGCCTCATGCTCTGAGTTTAACACAAGTATGTGCATGCACAGTTCTGCCAGCATATGTATGAGAGAGTATAAAGAGAGAGGACCTATTTTATGCTGAGAGTGAGGTGAGCACATATTGATAATTAAATCTTATTATAAATAGTAAAGAACAACACACAGAAATCTCGTAACTTCTTCAAAAATTCATGCTATTATAAGTAACTTCTAATATTAATTGTCCATATATGCAGAAATGACAGTAATTGCATGCCCCAGTGGAGCTGTTACTCTTGATCATTCAGTCAAAGTGGATGGTCAACATTGGTTTTAACTTTAATGTAAAACAACCTTATCCACAAGAGCAGCTTTGTTCTCTTCTGCCAGTCCCCGACCTCCATCCCTTCTATACAGGTCCATAGCTCTTTTCCAATCCATATTTTCCCCTTACTTTGTCTCCTACATTACCTTTAATGAACCTAAAATAACCAAGTTCCCTAACCACACAAGACATTATTATCCATCATAACCAACATTTCAAGTCCATATTCTTGTTACTAATCAAGAGTTCCATTTTTTTTATCACATGCTTTATACACAGTAAATTATTCATTTCACCTGCCATCATGAATCCTAACACCTACAACCCTTCACATTACAAGTATAACTGCGGCTGGATAGACTTTTCAGTAAATACTGAAAGAAAAAGGAAATAAAGTCGTAAAATGAACTAATCTTCTCCCTTAAAATCACCTTATGCATTTCAATTTTTGTTCAAACCCTCTAATCAACTTATCGCAGACTATATTTTAACAACATATGCACCGATTAACTTAATAGCATTATGTAATTAATTATTAATTATTAATTATACTTCGTTAAACGGGGGATAATAATACATATTCCCAGTAACTGTCTACCAGAGTAAAAATTAAAAAGCATGGTAAATAATAAAAGAACAAAAATAAAAAATAAAAATAACCTCTTTGCAGGTTCTCTGGTGTGCTGCCAACAGCTCACTGTATTTGATTTGCAGATCGGAGAATTCGGCCTGCAATTTTTCATACTCGGAGATGGAAGGACAGCTCAACTTCTGTTGAATGAACCTGCGGAGAGAAACGTGTGTGTCACACGTGTAGAGTCACAAATGAGAATGGAAAGTGAAGAAGTGAACATACTCAACGGCAGAAGAAGGCTTGTCGTTTTGCTCGTACAAAGCAACCAGAACTTCAACAACGCCAAATTGGGAACAAAGAAAGAAACAAGAGTTGTTAATTAAGTGAACAATTAGTTGAAAAAACGCATAGAGGGATATGCGAATGGGAAAGAAACCTTTGGTGAGAGCATCCACAGCTCCACTTGTTTCCAGATATTTTCTAAAACCTTCCTTCTTCGCTTCTTTTTCCTACAATCAATTGATAATAACTATCACATTGCGAGATTCATTCATGTTGATATTGATTATTAGAGAAAGGGGAAAAACAGAAAGAAAATTGTGAAAGTTTGAACCTCTTTGTATCGCATCATCATCTGTTTCGATCGACACCCAATGTTCCTATTGCTTGCTTTGTCACCTGTCCCGATCTGCAAACACGCTTCATACTCGTTATATAATTCTAATTCTTGGTGGTTTAATGGAGTAAGAAAGTGTGTAAGTCTATTCTTTTTTTAACAAGTGTCAGTTATTGTGTGTTAACAAAATTATGCAAGAAAGTATATTGTTGCAATGTTTCTTTCATTAGGTGAGAAAAAAAATGCAACTTATGAAATATAATTCATACTTGTCTAAATTTATATTACTTCTAGAATGTATTTATTTCAAATTCAAATTTAAATTTTTAGATTAAGTTCATTCTCTTTAATTAGATTTGAATTAGATATAAAATGAATAATCTTTTAGATTTTGAAAATCTAATATTAAGGTGTGTTTGGTCATGTCAAGTTAGAAAATATTGAGACAAGATAGACTCAAATAAAATAACATTAAATTGGGCTTATATTAGGTTAAGTCAAATTATTTTGGATCAAGAGTAAAGCAAACTAGTTAGTTTGAACTTGAGTCACGGTCTATCCATATTCAACTAAATTGGGTTAGGCGATCGATCATAGTCTGATCAATACCAAGTCAAGATTAATATCAGATCAAGTTGCACCTAAGTCAAGTGGAGTTAGCTCAGGCCTATATTGAATTAAGTCAGTTGAGACTTCTTAAGTCAAATTGGCCCAAGCCAATATCGAGTCTAGTTGTCCCAAACCAATGTGGAGCTCAGTCAACCCTGGCCTGAGTAGAGTCGAGTTGGCCTAAGTCAAAGATTCAGTCGAGCCTACCTAATTCCAGGTTGACGTGAGTCGCCCTAAGATGACGTTGATCTCAATCATCCTTATACAAAGGTTAAGTTGATTCAGCTCATGCCAACAATCAAGATGAGCTAGACCAAACACCTTGGTCGAGGCTGAGTTGATTTAGCTCGAGATTGGATCAAGTCAACCCCGTCACAAGTTGAGGCGAGTTAGTCTATACCTATTTCAAGTCAAATAGGCACAAAACCAAATTGAGTAGGTTGATCTGGGACTAGGACAAGCCGAGTCATTCCAAGACTTGGACAAGCCGAGTCGATCCAACATCAAACACAAGTCAAGTTGGTCCAAACCTAGGTCAAATTGACTCACCGATACAAAAGTCAGACTGATCCGATCAATATATAGTTGTGTCAAATTTAAATCGAGTTATGTTCTCATAGATCAAATTTAGTCAAAATTAACTAAAATATATAATTGTGTCAAATTTAAATCGAGTCATGTTCTCATAAATCAAATTTAGTCAAAATTAACTAAAATCAAAAGACGAATTAAATCATGTATAATAAAATTAAATTTGACCTTTGTTCTATTACATTGAATCAAAACCATATTAAGCAGAATAAAATTAATCCTACATCAAATTTATTAAATATCAGATCGAATTTCAACTACTTAACAAAGTAAATTTAATCAAATTCAAATTTAAGTAAAAAAAATTCAAATAAAATAAATCTAGTTAAAATAAATATGAATTGTAAATTTAATATATTTTTCTGAATCTTAATTAGATCTTAAACCCGATCATAATCGCTCATGATTTTTAATGCATAACTTTTTATTCAAGTACTTTTTAAAATAAAATTCATCTAAGATAATCTTAGAAATAGAAGTACAATAAATACATACTCTCAAAAGTTTTCATAAAAAGTAGTTCCTACTTTTTAAAAAATAATAACATAGAGATTTATAGATTTTTTTCCTTATTAAACTCAATTTTCGGAGTGTAAAAAACCAAGTAATCAAAAGTAAAGGAATACCCCAAAGTAAAAAAGAAAAATCATTTAATACTACGACAATTACTTAGCTAATTTCATACCTAAACAATTACTTTAGAAAAAGAAAAAAACTGATATTTTGGGATGAAATTAATAGTTAATGTCCTTTCTGTCCTTTTCCTAGTGTCCTATTTTGACGCCGTTTTTATTTATTGTTTTTTCTTCACCGAAAAGCTGGGTGTTGCTGTCTAAAGGAAGTATTTTATATGGTGAGCAAATTTACTACTGTTTCTGTCGAGTTGAGATGATCACGCGTCAATGAAACAGATATACACATCAATCCACCGAAAACTATCATTAATATTATTTTTTCAAATAACAGTTAACAAACAAATTTATTTTTGATATATAATAATGTATGATTGAATTTTATGTCGCCATTGTATATCCCTATATTCCTATAAAAAGTAGTTTCAGAAATTATGTTTAAATAATTTAGTTTAACTCCCTTAATTCCTGATTCGTTCAAATTGAGTCGAATTGAGGTGTTCGCAAAGTCACTTTCATTTCTACACAAGTCATAGTCACACACACAGAGACAGAGCTTAGATCTCATTTTTAATTCAGATTTCAAAATTATAATATGCAAAGTGGGAACCTCACAGCTTGGTTCTCTTACAAACAAACCATCTCATCATCACTGTTGAGTCGTCCCTACACTCCTGTAGCTTAGTAGCTCCTTCAACTAAACATGTCACAGTGCAGCATGGTGCACAAAAATAATCTATGACAAAATTAGTTGATACTACATGTTTTCTCTTTGGCATTTACAACTTAATAACTTTCTATAACGAAACTAATCCACCCAACCACTGTACTGAAAGTTTTATGAAGTTTTGTTCACAATTATGAACGAGATATATTATGATTGACTAACAAGTTGAGTAATATATAAATAAATAATAAGATTTCATGTTCATTTCTATTTGCTGATAACGAAGTATTGAAAAGAAAATTTAGAAAATAAAAATTCACATACAAAGAACTAAAAGAATATAACAATGTTGTTTTATTAATATAAGATGAATAGTTGCAGTAGGGCGGGCAACAGTGCGACATATAAAATTTGAAACAAGTGCTCTTGCTTGATTTCGATTATTCGGGCGTAAAAAATGCTAAAGATTAAAGCTCTTGAAGGCAAAATAATAGTAATTTCATACAGTGATACTTGCACAATGAAACGGATACATGGATTTCACTATTATTATTACATCTAGTTTGATCAGCTTTCTATTGAGAATGCTTAAATCAAGGTTTTGAAAAGAAGAAAAGAAAATCTACAAGAATTTACTCAGTATAAAAAACCACACATGAACAACTGATGCGTTTGCCATGATACAACAATGGTGAGCTTTGAACCTATATTATCTGTACTTCTGTAATTCCCAAATAGGTTGCACCAAAAAGTGCCCATGTTTGGGCGTCCCGAAAGAAGCAAAGCTATCTTTCATTGAAAGGATACAAAAATGTTTTTTTTTTTGGCATAATATTAAAAGGAATATCATTGATTGTGATTTAGACCCAGTACATAACAATGACATCCTGAAGAGATTAGAAAGTCCGCGAGTATTTCCTAATTTCGTACATGATTGAAGATATGGAAACAAGATCCTTGTTCAATGCAGATCCACCCACGATCCTCTTAATGCAATCCGAGAGTCTTGTGTAATAGAGCAACAATTGAGTCAACGCAGCCCTTAAGATCTCCATACCACACAAGAAGTTGCTGAAAGAAGTAATAACGTCTTTATGCATCAGCTCGATTGCAGCCTTCCACCTACTCGCAAAATCCTTCACTAGCGGCTCGACTTCGGCGACAGTTATAGGTTTATCTGGACCTGATGTTGGGTCCTCGGCTGAAAAATTACACACAATCAAGCCCGTATATTTCAAAATTGAGATAAAAAACAATACATTGTCCTTGTTGTGATACTTACAAGCTCTAGACTTTACAAACTTGATCAAACTATTAAAATGCTCTTGAAGCAGTTCTTCCTACAAGGAATGAAGAGAACATTAAGGATAACCACATATGAGAACAGGCAGGAAAATTAGATTATTTGCTTAGTATAATCTATCGGTATGCTTTCCCCTTTCTTTAATATAAAAGAATTTATAACTATTATAAGTCCTTTCTCCAATTTGGAGATCGCATAAATGGTTTCTAAACTTTTTTCAAACAAATTGAGTTCTCGTGAATTGAATGGTGAGGCGACTCAGCATGCTTGTGTTATTTGAAAGTCATTATCGCAATTTAGGACATAAAACACTACAAAATTCTAGGTGGGCATAAGATGTGAACATTATATGCCAAAAGAAACAAGAATGTGAACATATAGCAACAGAAAATTGATACACTGATATGTTCCCAAAACTATCATTATATTGAAACTATTTATACAGGAAATTGATTGTAGTTACCACAAATATTGTTGTATTGCTCTTCAGTAGTTCTTCAAAGTGCATTTGAATCTTTCCACCTTCAGGTCCTGCTTCCTGGAATCAAGAAAGTGGGCAAGCTTCAGTTGGCAAAAGTCAGAAAACATCCTATCTGACTATGAAAACCACATCTCTTGTCTCACCCCTGAGCTTCTTATTGATGCAAATATAAATAGTTATTTGACAGAATCCTACCTTCAAAACTGTAATTGTCATATCATAGTTGTTTATAAGAAACACTGTTTGTAGTTTTTGTTTTGCGAAGTTCTTCGCAAGCTTGATAAGTAAGTCATCAACAGCCATTCTAAGTCGTTCCAAATTCAAATCAAGCTGCAATTGATAAGAGGATATATTGTATTAGAATTTTACGGAAGATAACTAGGTGACTATTCATCCATCACACTAACCTGACCATCTCCACATTCAGCGTTTAAGTGGATAAGAGAAGCAGTAAACTCAGCATATCGCCTCATGACATAGTGAGGATGAACATCGTCTTCCCATAATGTCTTCACATTTGCATTACGCAAGCTGTTGAGGTGCATGTCAAATACCAATTTAAATCTAGGCCACAAGGATATATTGACCTGCACAAAATAAAATTAGCTTCATCATGGGTCGATAAAGAGTAAATTCTAAATGATACACGGGCACATTATCTTATTAGCAGTATTCCTTAAAGCCATTAATAATGTAGTCCATCTAAATCTACAGGTAATTACCAATTATGAGCCAGTGGCATGTGATAGAAGGATATCAAAAACCAAAAATGTGTAAATAATTAGTATAGATAATAAAGAAAAGGCGAGAAGGAAGTTGAATTGGGGGCTTCATAAAAAGTAAATACTCACCACACACTGCTTCAAATATTTGCCAATTAAAAAAAAAATACATAAACTGTATATATATTGTACTGCTTCAAATATTTGCCAATTAAAAAAGAAACATAAACTGTATATATATATTGTACAATAATGTGAATTGCATTATGTAGCAGAAAATAAATTTGGAACAACAAGTAAAGACAATATTTGCTGCATTCGGCAACTTCAATCACACTTTAAAGTTTGCAAAGGCTACAATCTATATATATTAGGGTTAAATATGTTTTTGGTCCCTTAACTTTCACTAAAAATTAGAATTAGCCCCTCTTCGAAACTTTGATCCAATTTAGTCCCTCAATTCTAGAAATGCATGAATTTAGTCTTTTTAATCATGAATTTAATTTCTTTAACCAAATTTTATTAAGTTTATTTAACATTTCAAACACATTTCTTAGCTAAAATTGAAACGGAAATGTGTTAATTGGTATAAACAATTCAAATGTTATCATAAATCGCATTTGAAACGTGAAATAAACTTAATAAAATTTGGTTAAAAGGACTAAATCTACACATTTATAAAGTTGGGAGACTAAATTGGACAAGAATTTCGAGGAGAGACTAATTTCATTTTTCACTAAAAGTTAAGGGATCAAAAACATATTTAATCCTATATATTATAATAAAAATGTAAACGAATATTATCGCAAATGAAAACAAGGGGAAGTTCTGGTCAGAGTTGAGTTTTCCTGTCATCAACCAATGTCAATCATATTTAAGAAAAAACGAACCCAGTGGGCAAGTGTCAATCATATTTTATTTACTCTTTTACATCTATTGTTATTTTAACCAGAACAACATCCCAGTAACTCTAGTGCTTAAATAGTATCAAAGCTAGACTCACATTTCAATGTGTACAAAAGCTATTCCCAAACATAGAAGTCCAATCATCATCTAATTATAAGTTATTATATGGCTTCCCAGTTTAAACACTCTCAAGAGAAGGCTATCTTGTATAGGTAAGTCCATAAATAGAAAACCGACCTTGTCTAAATATGAATCCAGGCATGGAATCCGTCTCCGAGACATGATGAGCTGAAATTGAAAAAGTCATACACATCAAATATACAAGTAAAATTTCCAAGTGCATCTGCTAAAACATGCAGAATACTACACAATTTATTCTGTTGACTGCTATATTTTTTAACAAAGCTTTATTTCTACGTATGTTTTATGTGCTGAAATGGTTCAAGAGTTGGAGAGTCATAAATATTCTCATGCTGTAGAAAGGACCATTTCAATATTATTCATTCATATGGTAGTGTCTTCTTAAATGATATTCCAAACCCCCAAACTATCAAGACTCTTTGCTTGGAGTCAAATATTTTACGAATGAATTTGATTTATAAATGAATACCTTTGTGCATAGTTATGATATATAAAATTGATTTTATTTAGAAATCTTTTTTTTTGTAGTTGTGTACGAATAGAAATCCACTCATTTTTAATAATTGAATTGAGATTTTTGTTGCACTTATTAATTTAATCGGTTTAAGTAAACTGCTCACATTTGGGAGATATAAGGTGGGTTTGAAAGGGAAGGTGGGAGAGGCTGTGAATTCAACTCCCTCCACTAATATAAATATTAACAACTAACATTTGTCGATAAAAAAAAAGAAGTAAACTGCTAACATAAAGTCAATTCATTTGTAGTTGTGTACGAATAGAAATCCACTCATTTTTAATAATTGAATTGAGATTTTTTTTGCATTTATTATTTAGTCAGTTTAAGTAAACTGCTAACATTTCGGAGATAAAAAAAAAAGAAAGTAAACTGCTAACATAAAATCAATTCATTTGATCTTTAAGGCATTCCAAACATGGAATCTGATTTGTAAATAAATTCAAACCCCTTTTTTATATAACGAATTTCAAACATAAGCATTAATTCATAACTTAAATCTAATAAAACTATTTCTAAATTTTTTATTCGGAGCACAACCTTCCAGAATTTCAGGAGGGGGTTAAGATTCAGAATCATATTCCTGGAAATTGGAATAAAATGCAAAACAGTTAACAGCCATCCACTGAGATTACATTTACTTATTCCAGAACTGTCTAATTAGCATCAATATGGTGTTTGCTTAGACACGTTCTTTTCACCCAAAGAAAAAATTCAGAGGCTTACAAAATAAAACATTACCTGATGCTTGTGTATTATTTGAATCATAAGCATGAGGCCAATAGCATCATAACAATTTGGAAGTACTGAATTGAAGTGCTCATCAATGACGCCAAATGGACCTGAAAATACCAAAGAAAAATCATAAGTATCTTCTTGAAAACACAATTCTAAAATGAAATGAAAAGAAATTCAACACTGAAGTGATCTAGTAGTTTTGGTACAAGTAAATATATACCAAAATGAATTTAACAACTGTCCTTTCTATATTCAAATCGTTAGAAAACAACTACCAAACCTGTTTTCCACAAGGTCCAAGTACACAAACTGAATGAAGCCATCATGTTCTCTATTATAACTACTTCATCAAATTATTAGGCTGTATATCATCTACTGATTCTTCACACAAGGGCCTTTATCAGTCTTCTTCTCATATGCCTAAACCATATCATGTCATTTTACCTTCTTTCCCTCACTTGATTGCACTCTAACTTTCAATCCAACACGAATTTTCCTGGTCTTAACTTTTCTTGCATGATCAATTATATAATGCAACATCCACATCTTTGCAACCCTTATGCTTTTATTGGCACTTTATCATCCAACATTAAGAACCATACAGCATGGTTGTTCTAAGCATGATTGTGTAATAACATTTTCCTTTTAGCTTAAGGGACACCTTTCAATCACAAATAAAACCTAAAGCATTCCTTCATTTCATCTACCTAAGTATGAAGTCTATGATTTACATCTCTATTTCTGTATCGCATACATCTCTATTTCTGTATCCATTGTATGAAGATCCAACATACTTAAACTGTCTGGCTTGTGGCATGATATATCTCCAATTACTAAATGGCAATTTTCTAGCGTAGTTTTACTATATTTAAATTATATACAGACCTTTAATTCATTTTCAGCACTAAATGTGTTTTTAGCAAACTCATTAATTTAGGGCTTAATTTTTCGTTCATAAAAAGTCACTTCTTGGTTTTCAACGTTCAAATTAATCAGTTATATTAAACAACTCTCATCCATGTTTCTTGATGTTCTAATACCATTTTTCCAATGAAGTTTACTTATATATGATCACTGCAGCTGATATATCCCTACTTGTTTTTAAGGAGTTAATTTAGCATATTACAACCTCTCATTTATTATTTATACACTCTCACAGGTGTAACTTACTAGACCCATCTTTAGACACGCGATAATGTAATAGTAGCAATCCTCATGTGTGTGTGTGTGTGTGAGAGAGAGAGAGAGAGAGACTCTTGGTTATTGTGAGTGAGAACATTTAATTACAATGGTTAGATTCAAATTAATAGCTCTGGTCATTTATTTAATTTCAAGTTCTAAGTGATCTTTTAAAAATCTCATATGTACTTTAATTAAAAAGAAAGAAAATCACAAGGGATTTGAAATTTAATATGCCATGTAAACCATTAATTTTAAACTGATAGTTGTAACTAAATGTTTGTATAATCTTATTTCTCGTGTAGAGTTCTCATTTTGGATATGCTCCTTACACACATCAAAGAGACAATGAATCCAACAGTGTTAGTCTTCCTCTCAAGAACACATGTAAAAGGAATCCAACAATGTTGATCTCCCTCTCACACAATACATATACACCATATGTGACTTATGAATTCAACAATGTTCCTCTCACATACAAATAAGCTAGAAGTCTTCCTTATTCTTTATTTTTTAAGTGAAAAAAAAACTCCTCACAATAATCAAGACATTCCAGAAAAAAAATACCTGCAAAAATTTCATAGAATATAGGTTTTTCTCCAAAGAAATCATCACAGAAATTATATCTGCAGATGAACGAAAATAATGTCAATATGCATAACAATAGGGACTTTATGTTATGATGATAATATAACAAGACATAGTGAACTTTTAGAGTACTCTGAAGTAGCAGTATCCATAAGCAGTTTCTGCAAGCTCCTGAACAGTTGCTCATATGGGTATTTAATGGAGCTTGCTTCAGCTATATGTGGAATTAATGCAGGTTCCTCAATTTCCTGTAGAAAGTGTAACAAACGAAATGCAGTTATCCAAAAGTCTGCAAATCAGTGCAGATTCATTTAACAATACATCAATTTCTGTTAAGCCAAACAACCCTCAATGAGGACTTAATATTACAACAAAGAAATAACAATGGTATTCAAATTGGATCAGGCTCTTGTACCATATTAACCAGAGTGGAAATTAATGGGTGACCCAAAATAAAAAACCGATAGATTCTAATGTCATGACAGAAGTAGACTGAATATAACTCAAACACAAAAGCTAGCTTAAGAAAAGAGTTTCTCAGACATCATTAGAGTATTTTGGCATTATTCCCGGTAGATATAGAATATCTTAAAAACATGATTTCTAGTATTATATGAATTTAATTGCAGAATCAAATTATCAAACATATAACTCAGCATTATTGCTTTAAAAATTACTAATAGGTCCAAAAATCTTGAAATACAACTTGCTAAAAAGCAAACTTTCTTTCTTTTCTAACAGTTATAGTTCATGGGTTTAACGAGCCTCCATTCCATGAAGAAAACTATTAACGTCAATAAAAATATAAATAAATTAAATAAACACATGGATTTTAGGCCAATCTGATCAGTGATCAAAAAGCAAAATCATCAGCAAGGATTTCCTTTTTCGTGGACAGAGTTGTACCTTCAATATATTAATTCTATCCCCAAGTGCGAATACCGCAGATCGATTCTTCAGCGGTTCCCTTGCTCTGGTGAATAGACCACTGCTTCTTGTCTCTACACCAATTAAATCATTATATGTTGCTATATCCAATTGTAATTTCTCCAATGCTTGTATATAAGCACGAAAATGAGCACTAAGAACCTGCAAACATTCAGCAGCAGCATTAGCGTTTTTCTTTAAGTTATCTAATGTTATTCTAGGGTGCATTTGGAAGAGCTTATTGGGCTTGTGATAGTTGCTTATGACCTTCCTATGAGCTCATTGTAGCCTTTTCCAATAAAATTTGTGGAGAAACTAATAAGAATAAGCTTATTTGGCTTGTTACTATGCCAAATCAGAGCTACCTAATGTCTTCAATGCAATCATAACATATCTCAGTTTAAACCCAATTTATAAAAAATAAGTGTATTTTTGATCTGGTCTGGCTTCCTTCATTATTGAACCCAGATTTAGGTAGAATGCAAGTCATACAAAACAAGGTTTTTTCAACAGATTACAAGTCTAAAAATGGCTTAGGTTACAAAATACTAAGCTTACCGAAATATCTTGATGACTCGTGGACCGTGATTTTGACAAAAATTCAATAAACCAAACAAAAAGATGCTTTGGATCAAGATTAGAAACAACGACAAACACTCAGAAGCAACTGGACCTTTTCTACTTCAAATACCGATATTGCTTCAAGCCCTATTTTTAACAGTTACCTTATTCATTGTATCAATGTACGCAGCACGAACTTCATTGTATATTTCCTTGCCGTGTTCGTTGAGGAAGGTAACAACATACCTACACATTTATACATCAATTCATTAGATTAGCAGAGAACCAGAAGCTCTAAACAATACCAAAAGTGAGTCCACAATTTAAAGGTGGCCAAGAAGTGAAGTATAGACTAGAATATTTCACAGCCTTCCAATGTAGGCAGGCCACATAAAAATTTCGTAAATGATGGCAAGTTGGCAACCACAACCTTTGATTTAATACTTCATGAATAAATTCTTCAAGATTACCACAAACAATAAGAAAAACTTACTTGTATTTCAAAAGGACATTTTGTTGAAGTATTTGGATATTGGTTTTGGGTTTTCTCAGTGCATAAAGTTTCTGAACAATAAAGTCAAACACCTACAGACGAAATTTCGTATTAGTTAATTTTTACCTACTAAATGGCCTACCAAATACAAAGAAAAATGAGCTATAAAAAAATATTATTCTTATTATTTTAGGTAACCTTTGAAACTGCTTTCTGCCTGAGCTTCTCAAGCTCAGGTTGAACATCTTTTAGAGCTTTTGAAGCTTTAACCATTGGATCTACTTCTATAAACTTCAGTTTTTTACTGAGAATCTCTAGTGTTCTCATATATTCTTCATTGACCTGAAAAGAAGTCCAAAGCGTACAAGTCTACTTAAAAGATTATTAAACATTAACGAGGAAATATAATGAAAGAAACTATACTCATTATGTACCGAGTGATCTGAATGAAAATAAAAAACAGACAATTGAATTGAAATAAATTAACTCTAGGACAAAAAATCAAAGAAAACCCAGACGATGTATCCCAGTGGAAGATATTAACCGTCAATCTAGGCATTATATTAAAATTCAATTTAATAGTTGTACAATTTTTTAAATGTTTCGAAGGCTACCAATGTGCAGATATGTCAAAATTAATAAAGCTAATCAAGATTCAAGCTACAACAAGTTTCCCAAAAATATGAATAGAAGTACCAAAGGCACTAAAGATATTGTGTCTATAGCATAATAATGAAAAAAGTGACCAATGATGTGAACAATCAACGTCAAAAGTAAAACACCTGAGAGATCCTCAAATAGAATATTGTTTTTTAAGTAGTAAAAACTGAAATGGATGTAAAATGCAAAGTAGTACAGTACTACTAAAAAAATAAATATATATTTTCACACCAGCAAAGGCATCTTAAGCAATATTGGTAGAGAGCGTTGGTGCATGGAAAAAATATAAATACCTCTCCATCAACAAGAACATCAACCATCCTAGGAGGCACTATTATGTCCTCCACAAACTTAGCCAATTTGGATTCAGCCACCTGTTGGATGATACAAGAGAAATGCAGAAAGGTAAAGGATTAACATTATAAGATATCAAAGTGTTTATTTTGGTGAGGGTTGCTTCCCAGGTCAAAAAGACTTATTTACAAATTGGGTTTGGTTGAATTATTATTAATAAAGGCCAAAAGGGTGTTATGATACATTAGTGAACAACTATGAAATTTATTTTGTTTAAATTAAACATTCATACCTTGCGATTCTTAAGTCTCAAACTCATATCCATAGACTTCTCCTGGAGTATCCTTATGTCTGAACTAATGGAACCAATTTCAGCCTGATAAAAATTTAAAAATAATTTCATGATCTAATATCCAATAAATATAAGAAAAAATGTACTTCAAATATTTTAGTAAGTCCTTCAAATGATTGAATGTACTGCTGTGGTTTAACATAGTTTCTGTTACATGACTATTACAGATGAATAACAGGTAAATAAGTACTAAAGAATCAAGAGAATCTAATCATTCTCATGGGGAGAAGTCTTCATAAAAAGGAGAGGAAAATTGATGTGTCAAATTCAAGCTTCAAGTTACAACTTAGTCGGCCAAAAACATACCTGAAATCCACTTAGAAGAGTTTCCATCTGTGACAAAATACTATCACAATCACGAATTTGATCATGAAGAGAGACTAGATTATCACTTTCTTTAATGTAATCCTGTAATAAAATGAACGATATTAAAACTAATCATCGGATAAAAAAAAAGTAAAAGCATTAGCTAAGTAAAACAACCACACTTTGATCAGATATTCATACTAAACAACCAGGACAAGTAATATAAAATGGAGCAGCATTTAAAATGTTCAGAAAGTTTACCACAAACCTGAATTGAATCCAATTCAACTTTACGCAAATCGTTCTCTACTCCTTTCGTGTAGTCCCTAAGTTTGGTACCTTTAGAAAGTATATTAGCAACTACCTACACAAAACAAAGCAATCTAATAACTTAATACATGTCGATCCATTTAAACAGCAGTAATGCTTTCAACACAGCGACCACAAAGTGACTCACATCATTGTTCCTACACTCTTCCAGTTCCTGCTCTAGTCCTTCCAACGATATATCATCGCTGAAAAGTCAAGTTAACCGAAACACATGAAACAACTAGTAATCCAATTTTGATTCCAAAGTTTGAAGCTCCAAAGTCTACGAACTGAAACTAAACGTAGTAGAAAGCGAAGAAAACCTGCTCGGATCCTCTTCCAAAGTTAGGTCACCAACAAATGCTCCCAAATCGAACACATTCTTTTGTGCATCGCTGGTTTCGCCAATAGAGGGACTCTGCAGAGAGCGGAATCAGTAAATGATTAAGAGAAATGGAAATCGAAAGCAGTAATTGAGTGAAACTGAAAAGTGGAATGGTTTCAGCAGTAGTGCAATCGAAAAGAAAGGTTCGCACCACTGTGACTCCGGCAACATCCGCCATTGTTGACGAAAGTGTGAAGTGTACGGAAGAACGATAACTGGATTAGAAGAAGCGCAGGTTGAGGTTCAACAATGCATCGTCAAGATGAAATGCAGACACATCGATGCTTGGATTGAATGAGATCTGAACGGATCCACGACGACACGAAACAACTAACCTTTACCGATACCAGTCCAAATAAAATGAAAGAGAATGTGATTGGGGAACCAAATGAATTAAAATTACCATATTATTTGTATGATTTATTCTAGAACTGAAAAATGTTTTCTATACATGTGTAAACAAAATTTTAAAAAATCGGACAGCTAAATATAGCAAATAATCATAATAAATAGATAAAATAGCATTACTTTTTTTTAAATCATACCTAATTTCAAACTAAAAAATAATTATAAATTACCATATGATTAAATTAATGATATTGATATTAGTTATCATAAAACCGTCCCAATAACAGTTTGTAATTAAATAACTGTATACAACTATTTTATGTTGTTAATATATATCTACTTCAATTGTTATTTGATGAGTTGCTAAAAAAAGAACCCTCAAAAAATTGAAACATAAAAGTTACTGAGAAGTGAATTTTTCAATGGTTAACTATTTTACTCTTATATAAAATAAGGTCTTAGTTTACATTTTTACACATTTCAATATTTTAAATTTCCCGCAGTCATAAAAAATATATTGTTTTTTTTCAATTTTGAAAATAAGTTATATGTATGTATCATTAAAAAAAATTATTGACATGTATTCAAAATTATTTCATTAGATTATTGTGGTCTCTAATATGTGTTATAAATTTTCTAAAATAATAGTAATAATAATAATTAATAATAATAAAGAATTGACTGCCATCAAATAAACAAGCACAATTATTATCGTATGTACCAAATAGTTATTATAAAATATTAGACAAATTATTATCATTATACTGTGACAAGAATTATTATTTTTCGAGTATTAATATAAATAATTTTATTTTATAATAAATACATCAATAAATTAAAACTTAATTTTCGTTGTTAGAATTCTAACATTTTTTTATCGATTTTACAACTGATTTCTTAAAATTGATTTAAATGAGCGTTGAACGCATACAATAAGAAAAAAAAAAAAAAAAAAAAAGAAGAAGATGGAAATACTATTTCAGATTAAAATAGAAAAATAATATTTTTTGTTCAAACACGACGCACTTAAGAGGGATAAATAAAGATAATAAAAAAAATATTTATAACAATTGAATACAATATAAATTAAACATACACTACTTAATCACAAATTACAAAAATTGTGTAAATGATGAAATCTTGATGAGGCTTGGGTTTGGGCTTGGACTGGGCCAGTTATCATAGAACGGCGTCGTTTATGGTGAAGGTTTTGAACTGGGCATGAGCAATAAACCCCAAAATCTCGGGTACTGGTCTCCTTACAGAGCAAGTGAAGAAGAGAAAAGCGTTCCAAAATGTTCAAGCTATCGCGCGTGCTTCATCTCACTTCCTCTTCTAGGTACTCTCTGTTACTACCTTATTACTTCAACTATGAACTCACTTCTCCCTTCTTCTTCAATATCGCTTATTACCTCTACTTGCTATTCCATTGTTCTTCACAACTTCGTCTTAACACTAAATAACAAACATCAAAGTGGTCCGTCCCAGAAAACAAAAATTTAAGGTTCTGTAAAAAGGGCTTTGGAGAATTTAGTTGTAAATTGCTTAATGTAGTGTGAATCTGGACACGCCATACGCCAGAGATAGCTTTCGATAATGTAAGATGAATCTTCGTAGTAACATCGTTAGATGCTTTTAAATTTTGCAATTTTGTGAAACAGGCATAGGCTGTTGGAAGTGTTGTCGTCTAGGAATGTTGAAGTTGGAGACTTTCTGCGGAATCGGCGTGATTTTACCCATTCAGCTGGCATTTCTACTACTACAAACAATTATGCTGCTAAAGGCATTGCTTTATACCAGTGTTATAATTTTGCTACTTGTTGAGGCTGCAACTGAACTCATTGGGGTTTACTTTTGTTTTTTGTTTTTCTGCTATGAACTTGTCTTGCAGGGTATGCCTCGGATCGTATATTTGCTCCTTATACTGTTTACAAGGGCAAAGCGGCATTTTCGTTGAGTCCTTGTCTTCCAACTTTTACTAAGTTGGATGTAAGATTGCTGTTTTCTTTTAATAATTTTATTGAATGGACATTTTATGTATGTGTGTTTGTGTGTGTGTTGTTAACCCATTTGTTCATAATTATGAACTCCACTTGTGCAGTCCGGGACTGTTGTAGTTGATCGACGTGGTTCAATGATGATGACTTTCATGCATTCTATTGGAGAGCGCAAATATGACTGGGAGAAGAGACAGGTAATTGTGTTTGCTATTCCATTTGCATGGTTAAAGGTTACTGGGGTTTTGACGTGTTTTTTGTTTATCTCTCTCATAGTGATTATCTTTTTGTAGAGATTTGCTCTCTCAGCCACTGAAGTTGGTTCTTTGATAACTATGGGCTCTCAAGATTCCTCTGAATTTTTTCATGACCCTTCAATGTTATCAAGGTTGGTTTCATGGCTCTTGGATTAGGTTTTGACGGCCAACTAAATATCGTTTGAGTGAACTATAATGGGGTTGAATCAAAAGTACATCATCATTAGCCGCTTAGTCAGATTTTCTTTTTATATTTGTACTACATCAATGATAAATAGTGATGACTGCTTTGTAATCTTATTATGTTGCAGTAATGCTGGTCAAGTAAGGAAGAGCTTATCGATTAAGCCTAATGCAAACAACAATGGATACTTTGTCTCATTGAGTAAGATTATTTTTTTTTCCATTAGTTTTTCTCCTCTTTTGCTGCTCATATTGCACAATGCACCCTGTGTTCTCTCTGATTGTTGCACCTTCTTTGGCAGCTGTTGTCAACAACCTGTTAAACACCAAAGACTACTTCAGTGTTCCTGTCACAACTGCTGAGTTTGCTGTAATGAAGACAGCCTGCAGTGTATGCCTTTTATTTGCTTAGTTTTTCATAAGTTTGCAAATTATATTATAGCTTCTATGGACTGATGAATTTCTACTTGCAATAATTAAAAAATAAGAATAGAAATGGTTTCTCTTATCATATCAGAAATTTTCTCTCTGGCGTTGGAAGGGACAAAAATATTAATTATCCTGTCATCTTGCAAGCATAACATTCCACTAATCTACGCAATTCTTGTCTTGAACCTTGATTCATCATTTATGTCCATTAAATTTAGCACATTTCTAAACCAGAATCTAGAAATTCAGATCACATGTGGGTTTCTCTTGAGATTTTTACATGCTAATTTTTTTGCTTTGAAAACTGTTAGTGCCGTTTTCATTCATAATATACTGGGGATAAATAGAACTGTAGTAGTGGTTAAAAAGTATAAGCATGGTTGAACAAATACACACGCACACAGGGATGGATTCAGATACTCTAGAGTAGGTTTAAAAATTAAAATATTAAGTTTGTTTTATAAAAATAATATAAATAACTGTGTGGTGTTAATGAAGGCCGTTAGATCCAAACTGCATGTGCAGTTCATTTTTGGGACTGCAGAAGATCCATATCCCACATGCACACCATATTCTATTCCTCCAAGAAAATAAAAACGCAATGTGAGGTCAAATAATGATCATTCTACAAGTACATGACATAGAGTATTAAAGAAAAACGAAGCTGAAGGGGTAACCATTGTGTTCCTTGATGCTTGGAAGTTCCACACTGGAAACTCAGTCAATCATAAACATATATAGAAACTTAGGGGAGGGAGATCATATTTGTGAAAACTAAGACGGAGGCAAGTCATCCCATGCCTTGCTTACATTCTGGCCTTTTAGTTTGAAACTGCTGTCACTTGGCTTAAATAATCCTTTGGGTTGAATTCAACGAAACCTGAATTCCATTGTCATCTATTCCTTTCTTACATGTATACTTTTGCACCTTCTTAAGAGTTTTGCCACTTATTAATTTGTATTTTAATGCAGTTTGCATTGCCACACATTATGGGTTGGGACCAGATAACTAATCAGCAATCCAGAGGCACAGTGGGCCCTCAAGGGAAGGGTGGCTCTCAAGTTTTAGATTTGGAATGGGAAAAATGAGTTGCTGCAGAGGAATATGAAATAAATCCTTGTTTGTTTCGCAATTCCATTTTGTATATTATCCATTTGAAGACAAGGATTGCTAGGGGAAGATAGCTTGTAAATGGCAATGTTTGATCAGGTGTCAGCAGCATTTTGCCATTAACCATGTTATTGTGTTATATAACTTGTAAAACCACTCAGGTCTTGTGCCTGGTTTTGAAAATACTATCCGGCTGTTTGAACATCAACAGTCTGATTGCAACACGGATGAATATGAGTCGTCAAGTTAAATGCTAACAGATTTAATAGTTAGTTGATGACTGTGTCCAGTCTTTCCATATCATTGTTATTATTGGTTAAAAAAATTGTCTAATCTTTGTGAGCTTTTGGTATAGAAAATGTAGTCAAGAGGTCTAGTTCATTTGATTGAGAGAGTGCGTGAGTTGCAAAAAACTATATGACATATGTTGTTCTTTATGGATAAAGAATTACTCTGATGTTAATTAGTTTTATGTATGAGCTTTGTTAGAAAATAATGTTTGATGTTTTTTTACTTGTTGTAAGTCTTTTTTGAAGACTTAATTTTGTCTACATGAAAATTTGGTTAAACTACAAATATGTTTATTCTAACGATTTTAAAAGATTAAAAAAGTGCTTGTATCTTACTAGTTTAGATAATCCGTTGACCAAATAAACTTTTATAAAAGTTTTATGATTGATTTACTTAAAAAAGGTCTTTAAGAAAGGTCTAGTCTAATCCAAAACTAATATACAAAAAGCTATAAGTTCTTGTATTTTTACTCATACTATAATGAATAGCTTTCGGAAAGTCTGGAAGTTGAAAATAGACTGTATTTAACCAAAAAATATATATCATCTATATCTATATATTTATTTTTCAATTTTATCTTTTAAATATATTCTTTTAAATAAAAGAAACATATTATCAAATTTACCTTTTAAATAGTCGTTTCTTTAAATTTAATCTTTTTTTAAAATTTGACTCTTATTCTAAAATAAACAATTTTTTTAATTATAAAACTATCTATAAAATAAATAAAAGTAATTTACGATAAAATTATAAATATTATTTATATTTAATTTTATAATAATAATAATAATTTTATTATCATTTAAAAAAATACACTAATTTGTAGACATGTATTTTCACAAGTATCAAAAATAAAATAAGAATATCTAATTTTTGACTGAATATTTCATTTCACACGTAATTCCAAGAGTAAAATTATGTGGCTAGAAATGATGATTAGATAACCCTTAAGCTCTTAACATTACTCCTTTAGCAAGTTTAGTTTATTTGTTTACTCTTTCTATTTAAAAATATCAAATGCATTCGAATTCGTTTTTGTGATTACCTTTTTAATTTATTTTTATTTTGATAAAAAAGTTCTACATTAATCAGCTTTATGTATAAGTATATAATATTTAATTTTTTAAATTGTTATAGGAACGACTAATAAACAATATATAAAGAGGATTATCTTTTGTGTCCACATTTCAAAATACCAATTTTATCCTTTAAAATATAATTATTTATTAAATTTTGATATATTTCATGTTCTTTTATCTTTTCTGATATATTTCACTTTATTTTTAATAAATATAATTTTATGTTATAAATTAATTTAATAATATTACAATATTATTACCTACTAATATAATATCACGTATATTTAAAAAAATTGTGTACACATGTACTATCGCATCTATATCTGTATCTACGCTAGTATGTGTATACAAGGGATGTAGATAAAAATTTTCAACGAGAATTGAAAAAATAGTTAAATCTGCAACGTTCAACCTGTCTTTTTTTGTCATCCCAATCCTATTGAGTAAAAATAAAAGCTGCTTAAAATTTATTGTTTACATAGTTAAGAGCATTAAATATTGAAAGTAAGAGCAAGAAATGTATACTTATACCATTATCATTGGTTATATTTGCAAGATGCTATCTTAATGGACAATCTTTACCTATTAAAGAAGGTTTTGTTTGTGTTAATTTCACTCAACATATCAACTGCATTTCCTTTTTGCACCCCCATCAAATTTCTCCCTTCTCAATCATTTTGGATTTTACTGAACTAAATCAATTCCAAAAATATTTTTCCTGAAGATACTCACTGCTCCTATTCTGAAAAAATATTGTTTCGAAAAATAAAATCCAGAAAAATAGGGTGCAAGAAGAAATTGATAGGGTACAGGAAGAAACTCCCCTTTGCAGCAGGCTTATCATTAGTACTCCCATAAACTTTTGCATTCTGGATTAAACAGTCAAAAATATAAATTTTGTATTTTAGAATGTACGTTTTTACTTTATATTTCAAAATATACAACATTAAATATATTATTTTTTGTATTATAGAAAACATAATTGTATTTTGAATAGTATAATCAAAAATATATTTATATTCTATATAATTTAAAATATAAGAACTATATTTCAAATCGTAGATTGCAAGTTAAATATAAATATAATATTAAAATCGAATGTTAAATATTTTCTGTTTCTTTTTTATACAAGATTTTTTTTTTTGCAGTGAAATAGTTGTGCTTTTCTTTTTCATTTGTGCTCTAAACAATGTAAATTTACTTTCAATTTATAAAGAATGTTTAAACTGATTAAAATCTGTAAGTACGAGCATAATTGAAAAAGAAAAGTGGGCACTAAAATGGGAGAAAGTTTAAATTAATTAAAACCTTCTCATTCATTATATTTAAAACAAATTAATTATATTAAATAAATTTTTAATCAATTAACTCGAGCAGTCTGCATAAGATTATATAATGTTTTATACTCAAAGTAGTAGTCTTCAGTTTTAAATAATTTTAAAAAATTAAAGTGATTTATTAAAATAGATAATTAATGTAAAATTTGTACAATAAATCAAATTAGCATGTCATTTTCTAATTTCTATTTTTTTATTACTTTTGAAAATTATTTTATACATACTTATTGTTGCATTTTATTTTTATGTTTGCAGTAACATCAAAAGCCAAGATAAAAGGAATGATTTTGATTTTGAAAAGTTAAATATAAGAGATGAGATAGAAATAAATTTAATCTTAAAATAATATTATTGACAATTTTGTTATATTTTATAAAAAAACACATTGAAACAAATTTAATTGTACAAATTTTGGAAAGGCTGAAAATACTATTTCATACATATATAGAGCATTTATTGAAGGTGATATTGATCGATGTTAAATTAATTTCTTCAAATTAGCTATGATCTTATACAAATACTGACGGAAAATATGTTTAAAATTTCAAAATTCCTAAACAAAGATTTCGATCAATGTTAAAATAAGTTTTATTGCTCGTAAATTTTGTTACCTGTTCGTATCTATCTACAATATTCATTTTCTACCCGTTGTAAGTTTTGTTCACAGATAACTACGGGTACAAACTTTTTTGACATTGCTTACATATTCTTATGGACCTTAATGGTTGGATGAGACAATTCAAGAGGGTGATTCATTTATTTGGAGAATTTAAAACGTTTTGTAATGAAATGTTTTGTTTGGATAGAGAAATTGAAAAACATTTAAAATGCATGCAATTTTTTTAAAATATTTCAATTAGGTAAATTAGAAAAAATTCATACCCTAAAGAAAAGGTGGAATTTGGAATTCTTCTCACTCAACCTCACACTTTGGACTCAATCCCAAACGGATCCAACAAACCCGACAACCATGACAGGTTGGGTTAGCCATATTATCTAGATGGATCGGACTGACCTGATGACAAAAACGGGTCAGGCGAGCTTGACAACTCAAACAGGTGCCCGACCGGCCTGACGACCTAGCCTGTTTGGGTTTTCTGGCCAGTCCGACCTGTCTGGGTCATTGGGTCAGACCAATTCGGCTAGGTAGTTGGGTCAACCCGACCCATTTGGGTCGTCGAACCCGTTTCCAAATTTATCATGAACTCAACATAATTAAGCTTAAAATAAATGCTGTAAAAATTAAATTTTATCTCACAAGAAATTCAATTGTTTTTTTCAAACAAGAAATTAAAATGTGAAAATATTTTAATTTTTTTACCCAAACAAGTTATTTAGAAAATAAAGAAAATTTAATCACAAACAATTCAAATATAAAATATTTTAATATCTGAACATTGTTGAAATCATCCATGCAAAGACCAGTTAAGTCTTTGTCTCGTAGAGATTTCCCATCCACACTATAGCAAGACAATCTATTATAAAAGGAAAGTATCTTTGTAAAAGAAAAAAAAAAATACTGTTTTATGCTAATTTTAAAATACAAATGTACTCAGTTCAGTTTACCTATCAATTAGGAAAAAATTATGTTTTCACGATTTTTATTTTAAATTTGATAAAGTTTCATAAATAGAATTAAAATAGATTAACTTTTCATTTTTTAACTAAAATAAAATAATAAAGTAATATTTTTTTGCTTAAATAAGTAATTTTTAAAAATTTATAAAAAAAAACTTTGTTAAACGTTCATATTCCTATCAATTACGAGTAAAAAGAGCTTTAATATTACACTATTATTTTGAAAAAACAAAAGGAGTAAAAAACAACTTAGAAATCTTTAAACTGAGGCATATAATTCTCACAAGGATTAATCATTCCACTAGTTGTGAAAAAAGAAAGAAAAAAAAGAAAAGAAATTTAACATTAGATGAAGGTGACCATTTCCAATCGTGTTTATGCATGGATATACATGCGTCCAGAAAATCCTTCATGACTTATTGGCTACAACAGAAATACATTTTCCCTTCCCTTCCCTTCCAAAGGAAACAAAAACAAAAAGGTGAAAGCAGAAACACAAATGGAAATGGCTGCTGAACAACAATAATTCTATATTTACGTACACGCAAAGAATCTAACACATTACTTCAACCTGAACTAACTCAAAACAATACTACGTAAAATGAAAAAGGTGGTAGGTCACGTAATTAACGAAGAATATGATGTGATCACTGGCACTGAGCGCTGTTACCAGGGCCACCATAGTAGAAGTAGGTGCCCCATTCATTACTGTAGGAGCTCTTAATGTCATAACAGTTGGTGTTCTCAGCTAGGGTTAAGATGTTGTGCACCGAGCTAAGACTATTGTCGGTGTCTACAATCTCAAGGTTACGAAAATAGCTTGCTTTTCCAAAACCATCTCCAGCAAAATGCCCAGATCCCATTTGGGTGGAGGTGTGTTCCCCGTTCGCACGTGTGTTCACCACTTCGCCACCCCACTCCACCATCGTCGCATGTGTGGCCAAGTGTGTGAATAACTCCACCGGCCAATACCCCACCAGTGTGCCATCGCCGAAACTCATCCACCAGTTCCCTATTTTGGGGTCCTGAGATAATTGATGTTACAAAAGGAAGTGAAGAACGCTGAAAAGTTTAGTATGTAATTTGCATGTGGAAGAAGAAAAACACGAACCTTCCAAATGAGGATGGTGATGTCGTATTGGTTAGCATCGTAAGATGAGATGGGGGAAATGGCTGCTCCAATGGCTATTCTGCTGTTTGTTTGCACAAAACCAGCACAGAGAAGGTTATAGCATCCTGTTGCCTGATATGAATCACTCTGCATAATCCACGAAATCATCACTCTCACAAAATTTTTTCATCTAAACTGATTATCCTACTTCACATCATTCTTGTTAAATCTATCTGATAAATCAGAGTTTGAATTTTTCTGCGTTAAAATGATTATAGAGTGATTATTGGAGAGATGCTGACCGTCCAGTAAGTGAATAATCTTGGCCTGGTGTCACCATAAAGCTCCGGACTGACCTGACTAGTAGAACAATCAAAGCTTTAGAAACAAACTAAAACCAAACGTAAAGCCTTTATTATTTCTTAATTAATCCACCTTAATTATGATTAACCTAATAATCAAACCTTCAGTACCTGCCATCCAGCTTCAATGCTGTTCAGATCTGAGCCATCGAAGGAACCAGAAAGAATCCAAATCTGAGAGAGACTGAATTCGTTCACCACTTGGATGGAAGGTTCCCACACATTTATTGTTGCCTTTGCCCCATACACCTCCTGTGATGATCCTGTGTATGCGATTGCATGCTGCATCATGCATCCACAAGATAATTTTATAACTCAGTCCTTTCCATCAAAATATTATTAGTTTCAGATTTTATACACTTAAACAATAACATATTAAGTATGATGCTTTGTGTTTGTGACTGCATAATAGTAGCACTTAAGAACAAATATGAAATCCTTCAAATCATATTTTATCATTGTACCTCAAAAAAATGGTAGTTTTTTCTTACGTTAATAAGATAGGATGAAAAGAGATGCTTTTATATTCAAGTTTATGTTTAATTTAATTTATACATAAGCTAATTATATATTTTATTAGTTATACCATTTAAATTATAAAACAATTAAAATAACAAACTTAAAACTATAAATTTAAAAATAATATATGTAATTTAATATATATATATATATATATATATATATATATATATATATATATATATATACACGTTTTATGTTTTGAATTTCTATATGGTATTTCAATTAATATATAAATAACAACATAATATATAATTATTTAAAATGTACGAAAACAAATGTACAAAATAACTCACAAGTTTATATCTCACAACATTAAGAAAGAACATGAAAAGTTAAAATTTTAAACTTTTTTCCTAAATCCAATCATGTTTGCCAATACATACCTAAGAAATTAAAAAAAAAAATTGATTGTAAATGCTTTGTGGTCCCGGTCAAATATAGAAACGTAATATAACAATGACATTAATTGCCAACTCTTGTATATCTATGACCAAATAAATAAAAAAAATCTTTGTTTTTATAAACTATTTTCTTTTACAGCTTTTCTTATAACCGTGTTGGAGTTTCACTCTAATAAAAATTAAATTCTATTTTAATATTTAAAATGATAAATAGATAAATAAAAACAAAAGGGGAGTGTTGTGTTTTGTGATATATATATATATATATATATATATATATATATATATATATATATATAAAGTATCAAGCATTATACAACATAATCCGTGTTAGTAGAGACAGATAGACTTATTTCCTTTAATTGAAAGCGTATTTACAGCATTGGAATATTTAACAATAATGTTGACTAAAATAGTAGTGCAGTTTAATAATGTTAAGCATTTATTATACTTGGAATTAATTAAAAGTTATTGTAAGTATGAACGTTAAAAAAGTTATTAAAATTTATTGTGAGTGTGAAAGTCAACAAGTTTATTAAATTAATTATTTATGATTAGGATGAGAGTGAGAAAAGAGGAATATAATATATAAATAAATATAAAAATAAAAATAGAAGGTACCTCGTGGCCGTTGCCGGTGACAACATCGGGGGCGTCGCTGCGTGCGAGAGAGAAACGTCGTCGTTTCTTTCCAAAGTCAAACAAAGACTTCGCTCTCAACACGTCATGCACCGTGCTTCGCCGTATGGGAACGGTTCCTTTTGGACACAGCGTCCCATTTTGGTGCCACTTTTGCATTCCCATTCCCATTCCCATTTCACTCTTTTTCTTCACCTTCATACCCTTTGGCATCTCACTCGGCACTCTCTGTTGCATTCATGTTCATTCAAACATCCAAAAAAATAACCCTAATTTTCTCTTTCAATTTCAATGAATCTAAGAAGGTACCTGGATCTTGTGATTCTTCAAAAGGGGGTGATCTAAAGCGGGTTGTTTTCTTTTGTGGACACAGTCTATGAGATCACCATCTGGACTCTGAAATAATCATGAATAGAAAGCATTTTAGCAACAGCATTTGAACCAATCACACATGCATAGACATGAATAATTAATTTACCTGTATGGTGAGGAGAGGGGTCTTGTTAATGTTGTCCAAGTGTCTCTGAATCCTTTGGAGTCTCAAACTGCTGAATTTCCTGTCAGTTGTGTAGTTAAGGTTGGTGGATTGAACCTCAATCGTTAGGAGCAAGAAGAAAGCAAGAAGGAGAAGATGGTGATGAGTGAGAGGAGAAGAAGAAGAAGAAGAAGAGACAAGAGTGGCCATAACTTGTGTTTTCAGCGTGAAGAAAGAAAATGGGTAAAGTGGAGAAGCATTACTAGCAAAGAAAAGAGCAGAAAGTAAAACTGAGTTTCATGGGTATATTTCCATATAGCACACAGAAAGAAAGAAAAATAGAGAGTGGTAATTAAGGGAGGGTAAAGATTATGATATTGTTTTCTCTCTCTTTGTTAATGGTATTAATGGTGAGAAGAAGTGGTGGGTGGGGTTAATTAAGGTGGTGGTCAGAGAGGGGTGTTGGACTTTCAGCATCAAGATGATGATTGCTTGCATTTGATTCATCATGTGTATTAATAAGGCATGATGATGATCTAGGCATTTACACATACACTTGTGATGCACAAACGTTGAAGCAAATTAAGGATGGAATTGCAGGGTTCAAATTCGAAATATTGAAAGCAATATAAAATGGCAGACCTACCCATCTGAAAACAAAGCCCTTTTTATTGCAGTTCTTCAATGTGCATCTGCCACCATACACTTTGCCATTAATGTTTCCCTTCAAACAAACCATATATTAATTCCTTCTCTTCTCTTCTTTCACTGTACTACTTCTGCTCTATGCCTTCTTTCTGCTTATCTTATTTTCTGAATCATAAAATAAAGTTAAAAACTGACAAATCAATTCAAGTGGAGAGGTGTGTTATCATTGGCACCCGGAAAACCCTAGCTACCATATACTTAAAATTCATATTTACATCGTAAAATGTAATATTGTACTATTTTATATGGTCTTTTCAATTTAGATGTTTATGATCGTGGCGTAATAAAATTATTAGAATGGTAAAAAAAAATTGTAAAATCACTGTAATCGTTGAATTTTTTTTTTATAAAATCATGTTGATCGCTGATTTTACTTGTGGTTCAATCATTCAGTTTAAATAAAACTTAAATTTAATTAAAATTAATGCAATTAAAAGTCCGCCTAATTACATGTGTTGTCACCTAGCAACAACAATAAAAAAATAATTCAATTAAAGTTTAAATTCTTTTTTTACAACTTCAATACTTATTTATTCAAATCCAAAGTATTTTCTACTGCATTGTTCATCTTCTCCTTGAAAGAAAATATAATTAAAATAAATCTTGATTATATATATATATATATATATATATATATATATATATATATATAAAATTATTTTTATAGTAAGTAAAATTTAAAACTAGTGTTAGAATTTTATTGTTTTTGAATTCTTCATCATCCTAATCACATTTTAACTGCGCGAGACACGTTTATGTAAATGAATTGATTGTATGTAATCATGAATACTAATTTTAATTTACTTATTTATATAAATTATATATAAATGTGTTTCTTGTTTAAATTCGAAGTTTGTTTAAGAAAAATTTAAATTTAAAAATCACGGATTTTATGTTTAGAGAGAGAGAAAAATTGAGTATACAAAATAAAGAGTAACTTAAAAATTGTAAAGAAAATAAGTGTGAGAAGTATCATATACTTAATTTTGACGGTTAACTTTGAATACTAACCCAAAAGTCATAAAATGATGAAATAGAAAATTTTGTAACTATTTTACCAATTACGTTTTTCATTTTAAAAAGCCTTTAAAAAATGCATAAAAGTAAACAGAAGAAATATAACTTTGTATTTGTTTTCAAAAAAAGTGATAACCCTGTACGTACTAATAAATTTTAATATTATTAATTAGTGTTTATTTTATCTTCTGAGCCAGGGACACTGTTCTTTGAAGATTTTCTTTATAATGCATTTTAGTTTCTCTCCATCTGTCACATTTTTTTCTTCTAATGGCTATTATGAAGTAGGAATCTTTATACCCCTGTTATGTGGCATCGCAAGTAAGAACGATGTTTGTAAAATTTTATATACTAATAGACCAAAATTTAAAGTTAATTAAATTTTAAAATTATTTAGATATTTTTTTTAATTAAATTCCTAATAAAAAATTAATATTATATTAAATATATAACTTTTTTTATATTTTTTAATTGAATCATTATCATCTGATTTTGTAATCTCAAGAATATGATCACAAAGTTCGAGAATAATAAAAATAAATATCTTAAATCTTTATTATTTTTATAAGAAATAATATTATTTTTTTTAAAATTAAATAATAAAACAAAATTCAAATAAATATTCCACACTTATACGTTCTTTTTCAGTGTCTAAGTTTATGATGAAGATTGCGAAATATAATATTTATATATTGACAAAGACTTAATTAAAAAATATAAAGATTTGGGACATTTCATCAAACAATCTCTTAATGAGAACCAGTTAAAAATGTTTAGATTTATAAGATACATAAAAAATTAATTACGTTATTTTATTTTTTTTACAAGGAGAGAGTTATGTTAAGGAAATATATATATCGTCAATATAATTGAAAGCAAATAAAAAATAAAAAAAAAATATTTAATTAAAAAAATATTAAATTTTAGATACTCAATCAAATAAATTTTCTAATAAAATTTTAATAAAAAATAATCAAATATGTGATAAATTTAAAAATAAATTACGCCAAACTATTTCTTAAAATAATTCGACAAAATGATATTTTGTATGGATATGTAGGTGATTTAAGATATTAAAAGAAAATGTGTAGTGGAATCTAACTAGATTTAGGAGTTTGAAATTTGAGAGATTGAGATGGAAGTAATAAATAATTTAGACAACATTTTGAAGAGAGAGATCCATTTGAAGATGTGTTTATAAAACGCACGACCATCCATATGGTATGGAAAGTATACAAATATCAGGATTATATTATTTAAATCGAGTAAGCTTCTAATTGCGAATCTCCATTTTTTCTTTATTCAAAACAATTTTGTAGTTGTCAGTGCTGTGCATATCGTATTGCGCCAATACTAATATTTTTTTTATAGGATTTGAAGCCTAGTTAGAGTTTAATACTTCCTTTCAAAACCATTATTTTTTTGGCTTGCTATATCTGGTTAAAATTTTCGTATAATTATTGATTTAGTTTTCTTGGTTCGGTTCATTTTAGTTCTCTTATTATTTGTTGATTCAATTTAGTTCTTCAATTATTTAAAATTGTTCATTTTGGTCCGTTCAACTTGGTTATCTCCGTTAAGTTGAAGTTAATACTGTATTCGTATGTCATGTGTTAATTTGTGAAATTTTTTATTTTTTTAATTTTTTAATTTTTTAATTTTTTATTTTTTTAAAATATATAAATTGCCACGTGTCAAGTTACAAGATTACAGTTGTACCACATGGCAGTGTTAATAATTATTTTTAATTTAATCATCTATTTAAATTTTTGGTTCAATTTAATCATTTATTTCAAAACGATCTAATTTGGTCATTTTTAATTTGAGACCAAAATAGTAAATAAATTTAAGACTTAAATATCTTTTTCGTTCTCATTTTCGTAGTATTTGTTGCGGATAGTCTTCATTTTTACAAATGTTTAAAATGGTCTTCATTTTCGCAATTCGTGTTTAATTTCGTCATTTTTTGTGATACCGTTTAAATCAGTTTTTTGTATTACGTTGAATTGTGGTGTGTTACGTGTACAGTACATTGTAATAATTAGATAGTTGGGGATAAATTAGATATACATGTTAAAATAAGTTTTTTGAATTTATAAATTAAATCACTACACCTAAATATTCAAATTCTATTAAACTGACTAATGAGATATCAATCTTATATCTCTACCTGCAGAGAGCAAAGATCTCTCGATAAGTAAACTGACTAAAGGGATATCAGTTTTATATCTTTATCAACATAAACAAGTAACTCTCTAAAAAAACATGTAACTGAATCTTCACAAACAATCAAACCCATCACGAAATCTAAAATTATGTATTACTCATCAAATTAATAACCATGTGCAATAAAAAATAATATAATTTATTGATTAATATTATCTATAATAATGACAAAATAGAGAATAATAATTTTATATCATAAAATTATATAAATACAACACTAACTAGAAGATTATAACAACTATATACATGTAGTAATGTATCATTTAATTTAATAACTAATATATAAAAAATTAATATATTACTTATAAAGAAAGTCAAATAAAATAAGAAGTTTCATTTATTTAGATGTTTAAAAAAACTTTTACATTACAAATATGATGGTATCTTAATATTAATTTTATATTCGAAATTTATATTTAGAAAACATATGAGTAATTTGGTATAGTAACTTATAGCAAATTGGATAAGATTATAAAATAAAAATGTAATTGTGATCTATCAATTGCTATTACATATTAAAATTTATAAGAAAATAATTCCACAAATTGAGGGATACAGATATTTTGAGAATGTAGATCACGTTATCAGTCTTTTCTTTAGGCCATAAGTGTCAATTTCAATCATATAATTTATTAGTTCAATGACAAGTAACTATCAATAATTTTTTTAATTTATATTTTTTACAATCATATCATGTGTGGGATAAAAAATTAGTGGATGATCATGTTAGAAAGTAAATTTTAAGCCTAACACAAATCCACAAATTCGATTTTTAAGGTGAAATTACACCCACTTATATATATATATATATATATATATATATATATATATATATATATATATATTGTGAATTGGTTTTATCTTTAATTGATGTGGGACTTCCAACAGTCCCTGGTCACTTGTTGGAATGTCCCTGATCACTTGCTAAGAGGTCTATGCTCACTTGGTGAGAGGTCCTTCATCATATGTTGAGAGGTCCTTGTCACTTGTTGAGACATCCTTGGCCACATGCTTAGAAGTCCCTAGTCACTTGTTGAGAGGTCCTTGATCATTTGCTTAGATGTCCCTGATCACTTTTTGAGAGGACCCTAATCATTTACTGAGAGGTACCTAGTCACTTGCTGAGAGGTTCTTGGTCATTTATTGAGAGGTCCTTGGTCACTTACTAAGAGGTCTCTGGTCAATTGCTAAGAGGTCCATGGTCATTTGCATAGAGTCCCCGGTCACTTGTTGAGAGATCCCTAGGATAATTTGCTGAGAGATCCCTAGTCACTTGTTGAGAGGTCTCTAATCATTTCCTTAGAGGTCCCTGATAATTTATTGAGAGGTCCATGGTCACTTGCTGAGAGGTCCCTAGTAATTTACTGAGAGGTTCTCGGTCATTTGCAGAGAGGCCCTGATCATTTGCTAAGAGGTCCTTGGTCATTTTCTGAGAGGTCCCTGGTCTCTTGTTGAGAGGTCTTTGGTCATTTGCTGAGAGGTCCCTGATCACTTGATAAGAGGTCCCTGATCACTTGCTCTGGTCTTTGTTGAGAGGTGCGTGGTCACTTGCTGAGAGGTCATTGGTCACTTCTTGAGAGGTCATTGGTCACTTGTTGAGAGGTTCATGGTCGTTTGCTTAGAGCTCCTTGGTCTCTTGCTGAGAGGTCCCTGGTCACATCTAGTCCCAGTCGTCACTTGTTGAGAGGTCCAGTATCTCTGTTGAGAGATCCCTAATCATTTGCTGAGTGATCCCTAGCCACTTGGTGAAAGACATCTGGTCATTTGCTGAGAGGTATAAATATTACATATTAAAAAATTATAAGAAAATAATTTAAAAAATTGAGGGGTATAGATATTTTGAGAATGTAGAACATGTTATCAATATTTTCTTTAGGCAATAAGTGTCAAATTCAATCATAAAATTTATCATTTCAATGACAAGTAACCATCATTGAATAATCATTTGATCTTAATATCACGAATACATATTATCCTCCTTAAAATTGGAAAATTTAGAATATTTATTTATAAGTTAATTAAATGTTTGATTATCAATTAGTTAGTGTAATATAAAATATTTCACGTTTTTACCATACGAGACTTACAAATAATTATGTTTTTAAGTACTAAAAAATGGACAGTGATACTTTAATAAAGTTTGACAAACTACTTTTTTACTTTATTATTTTATTTAAATTTAAAAATAAAAGATTAATCTATTTAAGTTATTTATATAAAGTTTGTCAACAAATAATATTTCCTAAAAAATATATTCAATCTTGATATTAACTTTACATCGATGAATTTTGTTAATATAATAACTGAGAATAAAGATAAAGTATAACTTAATATCAATAAAAATAGCTCCAAACTAAAAAAAAGGTAGCACCCAGAGGATCTTGAAAGTTTAATCTTAATTTTATATATGAAATATAATAATGGCTTACAGGGTCTTTATATTATTTTTATTTATGAAATATTAATAAAAGCATAAGCACTTGATTTTAATAATTTACCATTTTTAGTTCCTAATTTTTTGTTTGGTTCAATTTTGTCCCCTTATTATTTGTTAGTTTAATTTAGTCTTCCAATTATTTCTAGAGGTTTGATTTTATTTATCCGTTGAGTTGAGATTAACACCCATACATACTGCGTGTCAATTTGTGAAATTTTTAATTTCTTTATTATTTTTTTAAATATATAAATTGCCACATATCAAGTTACAGTAGTGTCACTAGTAATAATAATTTTCAATTTAGTCCTTTATTTAAATTTTTGATTCAATTTATTCTTCCTATTTTTTAAAACAATCAATTTTTTTTTTCTCAATTTGATACCAAATTAGTAATTAAGCTTAATTACAACTTATATATACATGTCAAAATAATTTTTTTAAATTTATATATCAAATCACTACATCTAAATATTCAAATTATTTTATCTTTAAAAAGTGTAAAAAATTTCAAGTGTAAAAAATTACAAGAATGAAAATGTAAAAAAAATAAAATAATTTCAGTATTTAGGTGGAGTGATTTGATTTATAAATTTTTAAAAAATTATTTTAACATGTATAATTAAGTATAATTAAACTTAATTACTACCTTGTTCTTAAATAAAAGAAAACCAAATTGGATCGTTTTAAAAAATGAAGGACTAAATTGAAAGTAATTATTGTCAATACCACACGACACAATGATAACATGTCATGGGTCATGACTGCAATTTGACATGTAACAATTTATATATCTTCTGAAAAGAATTAAAAAATTTTTAAAAATTGAAAATTTCACAACTTAACATGTAGGTTTAATTAATCGTAAGATACCCAGTTTGGTACTAGAGTATCAAATTGGTACCCGCTTTTAAAAAAATGTCAATTGCATCCCAACTTTTGAAAATTGCTTCAATTAGGTCCCTTTCAGACAGAGTTGACTAACGCCGTTAGTCAACGTGCCACGTGTCAATCTGTGG
>Ga0214544_1001423_pt1 | contig 49653 bp, 21 predicted proteins | sample CNSS3metaG_FD_160074 | JGI IMG/M metagenome (GOLD analysis project Ga0214544, IMG submission 160074) | Root nodule microbial communities from cowpea collected in UCLA plant growth center, Los Angeles, California, USA - CNSS3 | ecosystem: Host-associated > Plants > Roots > Nodule | place: USA...
AAAAAAAAAAAAAAAAAAAAAAAAAAAAAAAAAACTCTCTTCCCTATAACCAGATAAGACCAAATAATGATAATTATCCCCCAAAACCAAAGAAAACAGAACCAGGAACACCATAGATGAGAAAAAAGTACAGCACAGAACTAACAAGAAGCCATAATTCTGAACGTAGAGAAAAAAGTTTACCTTCAAAATAGCAGGCTTTTGAGACAAACCATAGGGAAGATTCTCAAGCTCAATAGCTCTTCTGGCAATTCTAATGGCTAGCTCTTTGTGAAGAAACTGAGCAGAAATCAACAAATTCTTGTTAACGGGTTTGGACCCAAACTCCATCATGTACCTCAGACTTACCCCTGTCTGCTTCAAGCAACCCCATCTATGCACTTCCTCAATCAAAGACTTTGAGAATGACTCACATGCCTTCTTGGCAGCCATGAAAATCTGGTTTTGGAGGTACGAGCCCTTAAATCTGAGACTGAATCGGAACACCAACCAACATGTAACTCAAGCGCACAATGCAAAAACATAGATGACAGAAAAGAAAGAAAAGTCAAGAAACTGTCACACCCCAATTGAGAAGAGAGAAAGTGACACACCCCTTTTGTAGAGAAGGGAAAATTGAAGAGTGATTAGGGGTGCTTACAGTGAAAGAAAACTGGGTTACAGTTTAAGTGTGATTGGAGGGTAAAGTTTGGAACTTTTCATTTGCAAGTTGAAAATTGAAGAACCTGGTTAAAGGGGTCACCTTATTGTTGACGATGAGAAATGAAAATTGGGACCTCTCAACGCTGAATTGATTGGGACCATGTTGATGACACGTGTTAAGATAAGCTCTTCACTGCCGAATTTATGTTGTATTTGGATCGGCAAGAGTAGTAATTTTCATGTGAATGCCAATTGTAAAGTGAATTATAGACATGTTTGATTTTATTAATTTACGTTTATTTGAGTCCATAGATTTTTATGAGTTATAGATTTTAATATTTTTAAAATAGAAAAATATATAAAAAAGACAATTCATCACATTAAGTTGTCCTTATTTAATTTATATATATATATTTTTTTTTTTTATATATATATATATATATATATATATATATATATATATATATATATATATAAATTATTTGTTTTATATATAGATATACAATAATATTATATATAAATATATATTATATGTATGTAATGATAGAATATATTATAAAAGATAATATATATATATATAATAATCGTTATATATATAATAATAATTACACATATATATTTAATTACTATTTTTTAAAATATTAATAATAATTATAATTGTAGTTATTATAATAATTAGTATTATATATTTTTATTATTATTGTTCAAGGTAAATATCTTTTGTAAATAAATTAATTATATTAAATAAAATAAATTTAAATAAATGTAGAGATATAAATTAAATATTCTATATTATAAATTATTTTAAATTATCATTGACCTGAAATTCTAGAAAATGACAGTTTAGAAGTGATAGAGGTTTAACAACAGCAAAACTCAATTATTTCAATATTAAAAGGTTTTAATATAAATATAATTGTTCTGAAAGAATTTTATTATTTTAAAACACACTATCTCTTTAAAAATCACTTCTCTAGAGTTCTTTGACTTCTCTTTCGAAGTTATGTCTTCCTAGTCGTCTGATTGAAGAACCGAGACCGTAAAATTGATCATCTCGGCAAGCTCTTCAAGTTGGACCGATTAGATTCTCTACCCGCGTAAGTTATTTTTCGCTATCTTTTTGGTCTATTTCTGTTTTTTGTCGTATGTGAGTCTTTTCCGCTTGTATGCATTGATTTAATCATCAATATGAGTCTCTGCTGATCAGTGATCATAACGGTATGTCTTGATCGTTATTATGATGTTTCTATGTGTAGATAGAGCATCCTATGGAGTTAGAGGCGTTTGACATTTATAGAGCGACTTAAGCACAATAATAGGTAAGGGAAGCTAATAACTTTTAGAGTTAGTGAGTCATATCTTGTATGATTGTGAAGTTTGTATGATTGTGAAGTATCTGATATGCTTGTGATTGTGGTATGTTGATCTTTTAATTGAATTGAAATTGATTGTATTGTTTGAATTGAGTGTATTTGAGAAAGATGGAGTTGTTGGATCATGAATCTAATTAGTGCGACCTACTATAATTTAAAACTCTTTTTGACCACTGTCTATAGTAGCAATACCAATTGGAGTAATGAAACAAGTCTAGATTGCTCTAAAACCTTTATTTGATGTTGTTGATATTTGATACAATGTTAAGCCTCACGTGGCAACGCTAAGCGTTCGTTTTTGCGAATCGATTGGCGTTGAGCGTTGGTTTTGCGAATTGATCAGAGTTGGGCGCCGCTTTCTAGTGTTGAGCGCTACCCAATTTTCAATACTACGTCTTATTGGTAAAATGAAGATTCTCGCTTTGTTAACCGTCGGATTAAGCTAAAATTTTGACAACTAGTCCTAGACACGTAAATCTTCATTTTGACCGATGAGATCTTTGTTTTGAAGTTTGTGGTTAGAGAAATGGTTTTCACTATTTGGATGTATTTCATGTGTAGTGCCAATTGCTCTATTTTTCGTGTTTTTGTTGTTTTGGTTACTTTGGATGTTCTATGTATACTTGAACTGGATTCTATAGTCTTTATTGCTATGAATTGAGATAAAAAAAATGTTATTATGGGTATATAAGATGATAAATATGTATAAAATGTTGTGTGAGCATGCAAAGTTATGATGTTTAAAGAATTTCAGTAGAAATTTTGTGGAGGTTTTAGTGTATGCATCGGCATAAGGATTTAGTATTGGATTGGTATCCTTTCTCTAATAACTACTAACACTCTAGTAGAGTAGAGTAGATTACGTGGTGTAGAGATGAAGGAGATCTTAGCCACTGGACTCAATCAAGTCTTAAGCACGAAGAGGATTTACCTTGTTGATGGTTGGCTAATAACCCCTTGAGGTCAAACTCTGCAGAGTTTGGGAACCATCCGCAGGTGCAGGCCGCTAGGGGATCCAATGTCAAATGCATGTATCTGGATAATTGAGTTTAGTGTCAACTGCTTGTGTGATTATATATTAGAGTTATGTGTTTATAACATGATTGTAAGTATTTGGCATGATTTAAATATAAATACGTACATTAGTTTACCCTTCTTTTGTGTTTTTGTGTTGTTTGTCTTTCTTTTGCGATGATCGCCTATTTGGTGGGAGCAGATGTGGTTAGTATCAGAGGCACCTCTGGAAAATGAGGAGCCATCTTTTAGGATGGTGGAAGGTTTCTGTGGAAGCTGTTGTAAGTGAGTGGTTCTACTTAGAATTAGAATTAGGTTTTAGTTGATTAGTATAAATGTTATACTTTTATAGTCTTATCTTTTTTAAGACTGTATTAATATACTTTATACACTAGATCTTCTATTTTGACTCCTATAGTGAAACAATCCTATTTTATTAGTTTTTAAACTGTTAAATTTGGGATGTTACAATTGAGAATAATAATAATTTATTTTAAGTTATTAATGATAATATCAATAAATTATATTTTTCTAATTTTAAATAACATTTTTAATTTTATTTTAATATCATTTCTTCTATTTACATTAAAATGGTAATCATACAATTTACTCTATTAAAAATTTTAATATTAAATTTTATCAATCACATCATACACAAACTTTCATAAATTTTTCACTCATATCCACTCAAATCATATTATATTTTCCTTAATCCAAACAACTTTACTTTTACCTAAAAATCAACTCAAATCATCACAAATCTACTCTCCCAAACCTACACCCCAATTCAAACACAACATTAATCCAAAATCTCATACAATTTATACTCATTTCTATATTTTTATTTTATTTTATTTTATTACTATAATATATAATAAATTATGTCCGTTCGGAATATATGTATCATCCCATAATTTGAACTCGTAAACTTTAATCACTATTTAGTAATAAATATATTAAAAATATCATCCATAGAATAAATTCAAAGATTATTATAATTTTTAATATTATATTTCAAACTTTGGTACAGTTTTAAAAAAAATAAAGACTTTATTTTCTAAACTATTTTTCTTAGATGACTCGTTTAAAACTTTTTAATTTTTTTTATAATATATTATTAATAAGTAAAACAGAGTATTAATATAATAATATAACTTTACTTTTTCTTTTAAATTTACTCACGAGATAAATTAAAAAAAAAATCTTTACACCGAAATGTATAGTTTTTCGTATGCTGACTGATAATAAATTTTATATGTTTATATATTTATATATATATATATATATATATATATATATATATATATATACTTAAAAATAGGTTTGTGTTTCCTTACCAAATATAAGAATTTTATAAAAAAATTGGAAATGATTTTGTTTTTAATCTCTTATTTAAGGTATTAATTTCAATATTTATTCTCTCCTGTTCATTAACCCTTGCTGCATTCATTTTTTCACTAAGATTTTCAAACGCATTTATGTTTTTTTTTTTTCAAGTTTTCGTAACATTTCGTTTAATTCCCTCTGTTCTCATTAATAAGTAATCAAGAAACGAATTTTTTATCAAATACGGTTAAATGTTAACTGTTTTTATTACACCAATGATATTTTTTCTAAATCCTCTAATTTTAATTAAAAAATGTGTTTTTGCATGTTATAAATTTCTTAAAGTATTAAACATGTCTTCCAAAAAGTTCTAATATTATGTTTTTAACAATTATAAAAAAATCTACATAAATTACTCAAGGTTTTCTTTTTTTAATGGAAGAGTTAGTTCGTGAATTTGGATATGCATTTGAATGTTTTGCATTTCACATTTTTGAAGAGAGACGGAAATGGTCTTTTAAAGCAGTTATTGGTTTGTGTAGTTTTAAATAAAGAGGAAATACAGTTTTTTAATTTTAAATAATTTGATTGATTGAAGAGTAAAAGGTTTAATCTAAGAAAGAAAGTAACTTTTATTTTTTATTTGACTATTATTTTTTTTATATGTCCTCTCCTAAAAAAGTTCTAAGGGTATCCTCGAGCTCTACGAATTTAAACAATTAGATTAATCATTGGTTTTCTTTAGAAAATAAAAATTTTCTCACATATTGGAAATTCAGAAAAAGAAAAATAATTTTATCATGAAAGGAGTGGTTGTCATTTAGAATTGGTGGACATGTGGACCATGCCATGTATATATTGGTGAGTGCTATAATGAATCAAATATCAAAGTTATATGTGATTCAATTTTAATTTAATAAAATAAAATGAAACCAATGTTTTGGTAGTTTAGTTTAAGTGATTTTTACAATTTTTTTTACCATAAGATTATTAATAGCTTAAATGAGTATTTCTTCAATTAGAAAAAACATAATAATTAAAAAAATAAGTAATTAATCATACCATTACTCCATATGCAACTACAATTTAAACTTTAAATCATATATGAATCATTTATTGACAAAGTATATTTGTCAACATTTATGAACAAATTGAATATAATAAACTAATATAAGTAACGAAATCTTAATAAAGAAAATAAGGCATTAACTAAGTTTTTTTTTTTTTTATCGTAGAAGTATAAAAGATGTTTTTTTTTTACCATATAGTTAATATACACGTTGAAATAAATTCAATCAACAAGCTAACGTTACAACTAAAACGGGTGAACAACTGATCATTTTCTTTAACATATGATCATTATCAGGTAGATAAATTACAACCAACAGAGCAAGCAGGTATGCTAGTATGTTTAAAAAGGAAAATAATTATAAATAGTTAAAAAATGATTAAAATAAGGTTTAATTAATGTATAGTACCTAATTTGGGGCTAATGTGTCAAATAGGTATCCGGTTTTAAAAAAGTGTCAATTGCATCCTAACTTTTGAAAATTGCTTCAATTAGGTCCCTTTCAGACAGAGTTGACTAACGTCGTTAGTCAACGTGCTACGTGTCATGGTTTTTTTTATTTTTTTAAAACAATTTTTTAAAATTTTTTAAAAATTTTTAAATTTAAAAAAAAAAAAAAATGAAAAATGCCACGTGTCAAGTCCCTGTGTATGACACGTAGCATTGTCAGTGTCACGTGGTATTGTAATGCCACGTGTCAGTGTCACTATTAGATGTCATTGTATTGATTTCGATTTAGTCCCCATATATGTCTTTTGTTTCAATTTAGTACCTAAGTATGTGTATCTGATTCAATTTTGTCCCAATTTTTTTTTAATAATTAAAATATTTTTGTAATCCATTTTTTATAAGATTAAAAATAATTAAGTATAAATTTTTTTACAAAATTAAGTACTAATATTTATAATGTTTCTCTTAATTTTAGACCAAATTTATTATTTGTATAAATGTTATACTAATATTTTTTATTAAAAACAACTTTTTAACATATTACTTTATTAATTACTTTTTTATTAAGTACTCATGTTTTGTTAATTTTTATTTTATTTTTTAAATAGAACAATATTGTCTCTTACTAATTTTAAATCAAAATTTCTATTGGTATGAATGTTATACTAATTTTTTTTATTAAAAATGACTTTTACCACTAAATTTTAATATAAATATCAAATACTTAATTTTTGTAAAACTTTTATACTTAATTACTTTTAATTTTATAAAAAAATATTTTAATTATTAAAAAATATTAGGTCAAAATTGAATCAAATACACATAAGTAGGCACTAAATTGAAACGAAAAAACATAAATGGGGACTAAATCGAAATCAACATTATGACATCTGATAATGATACTGACACGTGGCATTGCAATGCCACGTGGCACTGACAATGTCACATGTCATACACAGGGACTTGACACGTGACATTTTTTTTAAATTTAAAAAATTTAAAAATTAAACAAAAAAATTAAAAAAAAAACCACATATTGACACGTGGCATGTTGACTAACGGCGTTAGTCAACTCTGTCTGAAAGGGACCTAATTGAAGCAATTTTCAAAAGTTAGGATGCAATTGACACTTTTTTAAAACCGGGTATCTATTTGACACACTAGCCCCAAACTGGGTACTATACGATTAATTAAACCTTAAAATAAACAATCACACTTAGACACTAACTTCATTCAATCATACACCATTATCTGGATAAATTACAACAATTACCCTCGGAGGATTTTGTGTATTGAATCAAACATAAAAGATTTTGCACATGTCATAAGGATTCTAATAGAATTTTGTTTCGAATACCAAGGCTCTACCCAACCTTCCTACATGACAAGGTTTGTTCACCTATGACAGTTAGAAAAGTTCCATTTAAAACCAATTTTCATCATAGGAACATTCACCGACTCTCACTAATTTCTTATCTTACTCTATGTGAGTTAGAATAACTTGTAAAGTCTGCATAATTTTCTCCGAGTCCCTATTCAATACCTTACACTAGAGTGGAATGCTTTCTCCCTTGGAAGCCATTTCACATTCATCACTTCACAATCAAGTATCATCATCTCATTTAACATTTAAACATCACTAACATTCTCCTATAATATTAAATCATTACACCATGTCATACATATGTGTTTTACCTAAATCAAAACTCATCTCATAACATAAATCACCTATCATTTATTTTAAATTACATGTTAATAATTCATAATTTATTTAATATTACATTAGGATAACATTCAAGTACAATATTTCCATTATGGATACCAAAATGGTGAAAAATATTTCTCTAACTACATACCTCTAATTGACAATCTCAACGATAAAAATGAAGAGTCATATGTCAAAATTTCAGTCCGGTCAAAATGAAGAACCATATGTCAAGAACCATCTAACAAAATTTCAGTCTGACCCAATAGTTACGATATAGGAATCAAAATTTTACCAAGATAGCCCACAACCCAAAATAGGGTGGCGCCTAGCATCTCATACTTGGCGCCCAACACGACTAGGGGACCATCCATCGCCCTGGAGCTCACTGACTTCAGTCCTACGAGTGGCACCTAGTGGTTATATGGTACTATCTGACGTTATATAGTGTTTTAATTCCTAATTTGATTTGAATAAGTTGTTCAACTTAACTATCTATGCAACTTTAGTTCCTTCTTTATTTGAAATGCCTTATTTTAGTTCAAAATAACCATCAGATAGATCCAGTTGGACAATCATAGCCAAATCAAATCAGCTCCATAGACAACAATACTAAAACAACCCAAAAACAATATTATAAGAAGATTAATCATAACTCAAATAATTTACCAACACAATTTAACATACAAAAATTTTAAATTTCACAAAGTAGCATTATAAGATTAATTCATACCACATGTTTTACAAGCATATCATGTCATTCATCACAGATTAGCATAATCGAGCAACTCACAATAAAATAATCTCATATTAACATTAGAAATTCACACACACAGGTCAAACAATTTATTACCAGGTATAAAATTTTTTACTAGCTTTCCTTGCTTGACTTGTGAGCAACAACACAATCTCTCTAAGTACTCATAATCACGAAGAAGACAATATCTACACAAAGAAGGCTCAAATCAATTTGATCATATCCTAATAATTGTAATTGAACATATATTCATCTAGAGCTTTAAGATAACACAGGAAACCCCCTAAGTAACCTCACACATGCATTACAAAAACTAAGAAGATTCTAAAAAAAAACAAAAAATGAATTTACGTTGTTTGACAAAGTGATCGGAAAAAAAAATACACCTTGCTGCCAAGAGTCCTATGATCTATAAATAAATAAAAGATGAAATCAAATATCTAGAAAAAAAGTAAAAAAAAAATAAAAGAAAAAATTAGAAAGATGATAATTCTCGTAACATAAAACTCGATTAACAGAAATCTCAATTTATAATGACTTTTATTAATAAAATAATTGAATATCATCTTTAAAGATCATTACTATTTTTCACTATTTTATAAATCATTTTGATAAATGAAGTTTCAAAATAAATTATAATATTTCTTACCTTTACCATTTATACGGATGAAACACAATTATATATATTATATGGTATGTGACACAAAGTTATTAAGATGCAACCTTTGGAGCTATATGAATATTTGTAAACTCAATAGATTATATGTTATGAAATCAATTAAACGAAAGTTGTTTATTTATAAGAAAAGAACCATGTACCATAAAGTACACCTAAGTTACTTTGGATTGGTTCATAAAGGTTGAAAAAACTAGACAGCTTAAACCATAGATTTGACCATAATGAAAGAGAAGTTGTATATATCTTTTGTGATGATTGAAGTGAAGGACAATTATTACTCATGCAAGGTGTGATTTCTTTTTTATCCTTTTTTAATAAAAAAAAAAAAAAAAACTTTTACAAGAAAGAAAGTTAAAAAATCTTCTGTGTGAATTAACTTATAAAAATTTTATCATGTGAATTTTTAAAATTTAATTTTTTATTTGTTTTGTAAATTAATTTTAACTTAAAAAAAAAAAAATTCTCCACCTAAAACCAGGCCACGAAATGAAGGCACCAATGAAGAAAGTGTTGGAATCTTATCTTATCACGCAATTCAAATTTAGGTGACACCCATTACTAGTGAAGCTAAAAGACAAAATAGGTCCAAATCACTTTTTTCTTCTTCTTTTAAATCTTAGACTCTTTTTTTTTCATTAAAGAAGAGTTATTAGATAGAGTTTGGTTTTGAAATGTAATAAAAAGTTATTATATATATATATCAATTATTTTTGAATCATCATGTCGTTTGATTAATTAAAAAAGTAGAAAAAAAATTAATAGTATATTAAGAGTATTACATCAACAAGAGTGATCTTAAATATTATTGCTTGCAATTTATTAAATATAAAAAAAAATGAAATGTATTGGTCGCAATAATTGTACTCTACTTGAATAAAGCTTAAAATTTATTAAGTAATTAAGAAACAATGTTATTTAAATAGAGTGTGTTCAATTTATATTAAGTGACTTTTACGTTAACAAAGGGATACTATTTCGAGTTTTATATATTCAACTTTAATAAACACTCAAAAAAAACCCTTCAAGTTTTATATATTCAACTTTAATAAACACTTAAAAACCCTTTAACGCTGATAATAATTTGATCTAACTTGAACAAAATTCAATTTTATCAATCAAAGATTTTGATTAAAAGATGTGAACTCATTTAAGGTTCAAAGTGGATTAAGATGGTGTGATACAAAAGTACTAAACTTGAGATTCTTTTAGAAAGATATCTCTATAAATTCAAAAAGTCTCTCAATCTAATTAAATTGGATTATACCTCATATAAAAGATATTGAGTTAAGTTTTAAGTTATATTTAAAATTATTTCTATTAAATTTTATGATTTATATTAAAAATTATTTTTTTAATTAAATATTACTTTTTAATTTTTTTCATTTTAAGTAATATGATTATTAGTGTAACTCACCATGTTGTCTTTATGTAATAAAATGTGAAATTTTGTAATTATATGAAATGATGTTATTGTTAATATAAAACGATAAATAATTTTTATTGTTTTAATTAGAAATATGGTATATTTACTTTTTACCGACTTTCACGTAATTACTCACAACTATGATTCTTTATTATTTAACTTTTTCAATTAAAACAATGATTTGTCTTATATTAATTGTAATATTATTTTATATTAATTCTAAAATTTTACAAATAGACAATTGCATCATTCATCTAATAAAAAAAATTAAAAAACAGATTCAATTAAAAGATGTATAAAATTTAAGTACTCAGTACATAAAAAAGTTTAGTACAAAATTAATTAAAAATATTTAAATTTATTATAGACTTAAATCTTAACTAAACTTTAAAAGAAAACAAAAGTTCCAATTTACCTTTCACTAACTGCAAGATAATTATTAAACACATGCACTTAAATGTGGATATTGATGTGAAGAGAACTTAAATATTGTGGTTGCTTCCAATTCTTTTGTACAAATTGGTATATTCTTCCAAGCAAAGAAAGTTTCTCCATTCTGTCTTTATTCTCTTTGGTATCAACTCATTTCTTTTGCTTTGAATTTATACCTAAAATCACATGCACTTTCTCCATATTCTTGTGTAAGCTGATTATTTTTTTCTTTGTTTTGCTTTTAATATAACATACTTTAGAAAAGAAATAACATGCAAAAATAGTCTTTCTCAAGCTATAGTCTATCTAAGGTTCACTCCACATTTCCTTTACATAACTTAATTATGTAATTACTGAATAAGATAAAACATGGAACATGAGATGTTTTCTTTACCTAGATACTATAATAACTAAATAAGATCAAGCATGAAAGAATGATGTTTGCAATAGATCCATCATATTTTTTTTTCTGAAGGTGGATACTTTTCATTTCTTTGGTAAGGGGATTTTCATAATTATTTTTGTGAATGTGAGAGTCAGGATACATCGATCAAGGTTGATGTGAATGGTGAATACTTTGCACTAGTTTTGTAATTACTTCTTTTGAATTATTTAGTCTACTACTTTCGATCAAATTGGTTTCAACCGAATTCAACTTTGTCTGCCTCGACTAAAATTTGGTTGAATTTAGTCGATTTGGCCTCAATCGAAATTCGGTTTGACCTAATTTGACCAAGTTGGTCCCAGTTGAATTCGGTCGAGTCAGTCCCAACCAAATTTTGGTCAAGACAGCCCCGACCTTTTTTCATCATGACCAATGAAAAATTCCACAACTGGTGGAATTTCAATTTCCTTATTTTTTGAATGAATTTTAAATTATATTATTTTAGTTTTTTGAAATATGTTCTTAAAATTCATCAATTTCAATTTCCTTATCCAAACAAGTCATTTTACTTTAAAGAAATTCAAATTCTCCAAATAAATGAATTACTCTCTTAAATTGCCTTATCCAAACACATAATTACATAACTAGATTATGTAATTACTGAATAAGATAAAGCATGAGAACATGATGTTTTCTTTACCTAACCAGATACTATAATAACTAAATAAGATCAAGCATGGAAGAATGATGTTTACAATAGATCATCATATTTTTTGAAGGTCGATATTTTTCAATTGTCTAGCGGGGATTTCCATAATTCTTTCTATAAATGAATTTCAAGTCAGGACACATTGGCCTGGTAGGGGATTTCCATAATTCTTGTTGTCAATGAATGTCAAAGTCAGAACACATTGGCCAAGGTTGATGTGAAGGGTGAATATTCTGAACTAGCTCTGTAACTACTTTCTTGAACTGTTCGGGCTACTACTTTTACTGTATGGGTTTGTTTAGCCGGCCTCATTGTGCGGTCTTAAGTAATGATTGCTTAGGGTTATCTATTCTTTGCTCATGTATGTATTCTGCGAATGGTATTCAATTCTTCTGCACTTTTCTTTTTTAGGGTTTCCAACTCTCTCTTGAGTTCTCTTATCATGACTATATGGTTTAATTGTTCTTTTACTTATTCTATCACTACCTCATTGCTCGTTACATTTATTGTGGTCACCATGAGATTAAATGTAGATTTGGTGTCCGATCGTTCTACAACAGACACTCTGACGTTGAAATAAGTATTCGGTCTCAAGGGATACAATAAATGCATATAGTTCAAAATATTAAATGTCTTACTTATACTACATGTTGTATTTATAATTTATAATGTCCTTTATGTTTTTTACCTTTTAGAAGACCTAATAATTATGATCCAATAATATTTTAATCTTACTTCCTTATGGTAATTTTTGAATTATACCCATAATGTTGCTTCTATACGCACCGGTTGATCTTAGTGTATATGATGGAATTCTACCTGACATGTATATATTTTTTATTGAGGAAGTGAAATGAAAAATTAAGAAAATATAAGATAATGAAATTTTAATAGTTTTTAAATATATCATAATTATTAATTTAATTATATTTTAATAAATTAAGAGTTGTAAATAACTATATATTTTTAATCTAGTAAACAAGATTAAAAAAATTTAAACAGCAGATATCTATATCTATCTATATATATTCTTATATTTAAAAAGAAATGACGAGTTTTATTTATTCATATTCTTTCTTTTATTTATCTTGTTTATTACATTTATAATGCTAGGGGAAATATGTTGATTAAGGGACTGATCTGAGTAGTGAGAGAGAAAAAAAAAGGTGACACGTATATAAGTTCTTTCAATATAATAAGAATATATAAATTTAAAGAGAAAATTAAGGTTGATAATCTTCTTCCTTTAAATATAATAAAGTTTGCGACTATATTTGTGCTCCAACTGGTATTGGAAAAAACTCCTGAGATACAAATTTAAAATAAACGTTTACTTCTGAGAATCCATCAAGGAAATCTAATATTTAAAATTAAAAACTATCTAAAATAAGTTTTTCTATTGTTTTAAAATATAAAATATTTACTTCTACTTTAGTTTCTAATAATAAAAATACGTCTTTGCTTACATACAAATTTTCTCACAAAAAAAAAATTGAAAGTATCTAATTGATAAATTAACTTTTAAAATATAAATTTATAGAATTATTCAAATTAATTTTTGTATAAGATAATTTTAATTTATAAATAAAAAACTCATTCCATATTTTTTTTATTTCTAGTAAAAATGTACGTGAAAAAACTAGTCTAATTTTGAAACCCTAGAAAATGACATTTTAGGAGTGATGGTAGTTTAAAAATAGTGAGACTCAATTATTTTAAAATTAAAAGGTTTTAGTATAAATAAAATTGTTATAAAGTGTGTGTTATAAAGTGTGTGTGTCCGGATAATTGAGTCTAAAGTCACATGTTTATCTGTTCATATGTTTAATCCTGTTTTACATTAACTTACCGATTTGTGTGTGTGTGTGTGTTTCTATCCGGATAATTGAGTCTCGAGTTACATGTTTATCTGTTCATATGTTTAATCCTATTTTACATTAACTTACCATTTTTCTGTATTTTTGTCTTGTTTTCTTTGTCTTTCTCCTGCGATGATCACCTATTTGGTGGAAGCAGATGTGGTTACAGTTTCTTAGGCACCTCCGAAGGATGAAGATCCATCTTTTAGGTTGAAGAAAAAGTTTCAGTAGGAACTTTAGCAATGGTCAGTTTAAATATAGAGCTTATTAGTTTAGTTTATAAGTGATATATTTTTATAGTCATATCTTTTGTAAGATTGTATTAATATATTTTGTATATTAAATTATCTATTTTGAAACTATGTTAAAACACCCTATTTTATTAGTTTTAGACGGTTAAAATTATGATGTTACACTAATCAAACATAAATCTTGTTTGAATAACCTTCTTCCCACACAATTTAAAAAATAGAAAACAAAGTAAAATAATTCTTCTGTAAATTTTAATTTACGCACAATTTAATTTGTCATTTATTATTCTAATTATATATAAGATAACTTTAATTTATAACAACTTTATTTTATTTTATTTTTTCAATATTATATATAAGAAGAAACTTGTTGAAAAATGTTGTCCATATAAAACGATAAAGCAATTATTTGATTGACGTGAATGTGGACACATAAGATTGATAGAAACATTTTTGTTTGTGTGGAAAGAATGAGTAATCAAAGTTCTGAGTTATTGGCGAATACGAAGGGCTTCTTTGTTTGGTAGCCACGCAACAATGTGTGGTTTACAATTTATTAGAGTCCGAATGTCTTTTCCTCATTCATCTTCTATATTCATTACAATTATTGCTTCACAAAATTTAATATACTTTTTGAATCTAAATTTTTTATTGATTTTTTTTATTAAATATTAAAAATACATTGTGTTAACATCTTAAATATTTTTTAATATAATTTAAAATATTAAAATTAATAGTAATTAATATATTATAGAAACACAATAGAAAAATAACACAAACAAACTTAATAACAGATAATCCAATTCTCATATTTTTCCTTTTCAATCATCGATACTTTCATTATATTCATGACTTTCTTTTATTTAGATTGGATCTTTCTAGTCCAATATTTATAAGTGTATTAATGAATGGAAAACAAAATATGGTGCCTCAGTTGAAAGGATATCATTCGTTTACTTAAACAATTTTAAAAAAAATTAAGTTGTTTTCTAGTCTGGTATTTTTGTTGGTTATCTGAAAATATCTCTTTGATCCGATATCTGAAAATCTTCTTTAACATAATCTCATATAAAAGATAACTTAAAAAATCTTTGAAGTAATCTTACGTACCCGTCGATTGGTATATATAATAAGAAGAAGATTATAAGTTCATACACAGAGACTAAAAAATTTGTAAAAACATACCACATTTATAAGAAAAAAAAATTACTTGTACTTTATAAAATATCCATCTATATATATATATATATATATATTAGGATTTGTAATTTAGAATTTAGAGTCCAGAATATCAAGCTAATTAAAATATCAAAATTTCGTAGTGATTAATAAAAAAGAAAACAACCTTTTATGAAAAAAAAAATCCTTCTCTTAAACGAGATAATAAATAATAAAGTACTTTTTTTGTTCTGACATGGTTGAGAGTGACTATTTTTGTTGATACCTATTGGGCTTTTGATTCCTTTTCAAATAAAGCTTCACGGCACATGGTTTAGGTTTTTGAGGCCCTATTCTTTTGCATACTTCACGCACGTGACTTATTTTTTTAATAGATCTCACTCTCTTCTTCTTTTTCTTTACAAAATTTCCAAAAGTGACAAGTCACAGTCAAATATAATTATGTAATGGCATGACATGTTCCGCTTGTAAAATTTTATTATAACGATTATGACATTACTTCGTTAAAGAAAATAATTTTTTAATGAATTTATCTTACAATCTTAAGAAATAATTTTTAAGTGATTTTTTATTTTTTCATTTTTCTATATTCCAAAACCAATTAAAAGATGTCACTTCACATTGTAAGAAAAAATTATTAAAATTTATTTGTCAAAATATCATAGTTCTTTCCTTAATTTCTTATTGTGAAAGGGGGTAAGGCTCATGAAGGGTGAAACTCATTTATACATATAAGACTCTCACATCTTACAAATTTTTTAGGTAACTAGAGAATTGTTAGAAGTGCGTTTTAAGTCTAACTCAACTTCACAAAACCGGCTTATAAAATGAGGTTTATACTCCACTTATATATTATAAAATTGTTTTATCTCTAATCATGTGGGACTTCCAACGAAAATAGTTAAACTCATTTACAAGAGTTAAAAGATCTAGGTTCCTCAACTAAATTATTTTACATTTGTGTGTGCATGTGTGAGATGTTTTCATCAAATGATGTCGAATAATAAACACATATGTTTCATCAAACATAATTGTTAAGTTGAATGATTTTATCCAACAGAGAACCTACTCCTATAGGTATGTTCTAATACAATCTAAAAGATAAGGTTAGCTATAGAAAGAATGAGTCTAAATAATGCTAAAAATGTTGCTTTAAAGATTTTTGCAGATTGTCCAATTAGATTTTTAATGAGTTTCGTCTGATGATTTTACAAAAATCTCATAAATAGTTTCCTAGAACATTTTGCGAACGCCTAAGAAAAAAAAATTGAGTAATAAAGAAAGACAACGAACACTTTAGATTTTATATCAATTCACACCTAACATGGATTACGTAAAATTCTTCCATGCAAAATGCAAAAAGATTCCACTAAATAATAAAATGTTTACAAGTATTTTTCAACGTTACTTGTGAGTATAAATAAAATACAAACTCTCCTTGTCTAGAGTTTTGTTTCACACAAATATGAAGAGTATACAAATTAAGCACTTTCTATTACATGTTCTCTAGCAAATGATGTTTCTTAAACACTATATGCTTCTAAAGAATAAAAGAATACAAGTGTTTGTAAGAATCTTCGTAAATTCTTCATGTGCATAGATAATGTCATAAAAAAAATAAATTGTTATGGTGTAGTACTTATGTGTTGTCCTTGGTGCATAATTTTTCAGAATATATCTTTGACTTTAGACTAACATTTCATTGCTAAGCTCCTTTAATTGAGTTATGCTCCGTTAGTTGAGTAAAATGACATGTTTTATTTGTACAACTATGTTGATTGTAACCGTGAAACTAAAATGATTCTTACAACATTCAGAAAGTAGATTCTGCAAGTGTCAATATGAAAAAAGTTATATAATAATTGGTTGTCAATTAAATGTAATATTTTATCAATGCAATTAAATTATAAATACATAAAAATATCATATAAATGTGCTGAATTGACATTTCAACATGATAATCGTATCAAATACTTAAAATTTAATAATTGACAGATATCAACAAAATTTATCTAATATTTGCTCTCGGACTACGAGGGTTCTAATATTTCTTACATTTTCAATCAACAATAATATATTAGTGAGCTTATCTAAATTGGGTTCCTATCACTTTCATTACCCAATGGGATGATGAAAGGACATTGATGTCATAAAAATGGTCATTAATTTAAAATTGACATCATGGTGAGTAGCAATTGTTCCCTATTGATACAGGTTCAAGAAAAAAAAACGCATTCACTCAAATATGTAGCATCATTTTCATTACCTGCAAGGGTTCTGATATAACAATAATTCGGAATATCTGCTAGAATTTTCGTTTAAGAATCCTATAATGTTTGAAAATCCCAAGTCTTCACATACACTTGCACCTAACATGGAGAGGAGATTCGAGAAAAAACGCCTATTTGTTTAACACTTGTGGTGTCTAGTAAAAATGCTTCTAATCTTCAATAACCCACAAACCATGGCTGCTAAATCAGGTAGAAAAAAACTAGGATAATACAGGTTTGATACGTATAGAAGCCTCTCTAACCCGTGCTACAAAGATGTTCCTCCCGATCTAGACTTGGTGTAGCCCAGACTAATGAGTTTCTGAATCAATATTTTCTCAGCTTCTATCTGCAATCCATGAAAGTTGCAATAAATCAATAAAGGAGAATTTTAAATTGAAGTAATGAAAAGAGTGAATGGCGATGAAAAAATGGGTAAGCCGTCACTACTATAGGATTTCAGGGAGTGTAAGATCAACTTCACACCATTCAAGCAACGGTACAATTTAAAAATCACAAGAACTGGAAAAATTTAAAACCAATCATAAACTACAGGTATTTTATTCCAATCGTGTCATATAGGTAATGCCAAAGCCTAATACCAGGTAACAGCACATGCTAGGCAAAATAGTGTTTTACATTGTTACTCCTAGCAAAGGTAAATTCCGATGGCCCCAAGCAATAACCCTAACTGATAGTACAAACACACACCCTCAGTGACAAATCCAGAAATTTCAGTAGTTTTCACACCAAATTTTAAATTATGGGGACAATTTGTAATTACATATATACATTATATTAAGAAAAAATTAAATGTTTGTTGGGGCAACTGCCCCCAATATTCACCAAGTGGATTTGTCCTCACCCCTCTGTCCCACTGAACTATCCAAGATAAGAGGTTATCTTGTCTTTCCTCTAACAAACTTTCCCTCTTATTTGTTATTTACAAGTTAGTAACCCCCCAAAATAAGGAGTTGATCCAGATAAGTAGGTGACTGACTCACTACAGCTTTACCAGTTCCCTTCTTGTAACTAAATGAATCTAGGAACCTATAAGTGTGTTCAAATTTTTATGTATTAGTAAGTTAATTGTGTAACTGAATATGCAAGAATTGTAAAATGATTATTTATATCCAAGTAGAAAGTTGGAACAACAATATAAATTCTCAGATGTTTTTGAGAGGGCATCACTTTCTTGTTTTGAGAAGTTGGCTGAACATATAGCAATAAGAAAGTCATTGAGAAAGCACAAACATACATAAGTGACAGTGAGTGGGATAGAGACCAGACCTCAAGCATGGGGCTATTTTTTGGAATACTGCAAGCCAAAATTATGTTGAGACCAGTCTTTAACACTGAGAAACAGATAAAGTTAATTCATAAACTAGAATAATATTTTAACTGTCAAACATGACAGAGTGTGTTTGCAAAACCATTCCAACTTCATTGAACGTGAATCCCAATCATGTCTAATTTCTGGAAAGTGAGATTGAGTGTTGAAAAGCAAAATCAAACACACAATAGTTACCTAATCGATGAGCAATGCCAGTCCCTGTGTTATCAGAAAACCCTCCGAGTATGGAAGTGACAGATACTGAATTGTTCTGTGTATCACCATAGATCACAATCCTTGTATAATCTTTCAAAAATTACTCTTATACTGAGCTTAAAGGAATGAGACAACTTACAGGACGAGTGGGAGCTGCTGCATACATGTGTCCCAATTTTGCAGAGTTGTAACCAATCCACACATATATCTACGTTAATTAATTAACCATTCAAATCAGATGAACCTTTGGAAGAGACGAAAAATATCACAGGATTGAAAGATAAGCACCTTCACTATATTTTGCAGCACAAATTACCCTATTAAAATCCCATACTTCAAAATCGTATGCAAGTGAAAATAGGTGTTAGGGCGATTTTGTTCCAAAAGTATACATTTGGGTGAATGACCCAGTTAAAAAAAAAAAAACATTACACCTTATTTTGCTTTTCATTTGAATCTATTGAAACAAGAAGAGAGATTGACGAGGGAAACCTGATTGGGAAAGCGAATTATCTGAAAATGGAGGCTGACATCATTGACAAGCTCAGAAAAGGTAGTAATCTGCAATTGACCCTGTGCCTGTTCCTGAACATGTAGATTACCCTTTTCTTCCTTCAATTTCAACTCTTCAATCCCCTTCTCCAGCCCTCCACAGTCCATTCTTATGACACAAAACTGCAAAACCCCAAACCCAAAACTCAAAAACTACACGCATCTACAAGAACCTTAATCAACAACTTTCATTCAATATATGTTATGAAACATGAATAGAGAATCAAACCCCAATGTGAATCATATCATAACCAGTCACTAAAAGTAAAAGTTTATTATATAATTTGATGGATTACTGCTCGGTTATATACTCGTTGATATTTGATTGCACACAGCTAATATCTACTTCTTCTAGTTTCTTTTCCAATTCTTACACCCTTTCCTCTGTTTCTGAGCCAACAAAATATTCTTCCTCGGAATTAGGAACTGTCTTCAACTTTGACCCTTGAACCTTGAAGGTTGAAGCAACCTTAAAATAATAAAGGAGTGAGAGAAGTCATTAGGTCTCTATGGCGGTCAAGTTTATTTCACATGAATCTTAATTTTAATAATTTATTTTAAGGAATTTTTGGCCATGTTTTGTTCATAATAGTTACTTTTAGGGATGACGAAAAAATTTGTAACAGATATTAAATAAATTTATTTAATGGATATTGTACACCCTGGCGACCAGACTTCTGCCGACCTAGCTGATGCTACTCATTGTGTCGATCTGGGGCAGATAGATCATGAAGTCATCCTGCCTCAGGCCGATCTGAAACCTACCTCGATGTTGGGCCAGTAGACAACCGACCTGTGAGCTAGGCCAAACTACGATCGACCTCGATGTTGGGCCAGCAAATAACCGACCTGTGAGTTGGACCGATCTACGATCGACCTCGATATTGGGCCAGCATACAACCGACCTATGAGCTGGGCCGATCTCGAGCCGAACTGAGAGTATAATTTGCTAGGCCAATATGCGACCAAACTATGCGTTTGGCTGATCTAGGACCGACCTACGTACTAGGCCGATTTCAAGTGAACTAGTGTATTGGGCCGATCTACAACTGACCTATGTGTTGGACCGACTTATGGGGGATATTTTTCCTTCAAACCGCATCACCTTCTCTCTATGTAACGGGCACACAACCACGTTCCCACCAGATTCGGCATCCTCAACAACATTCCACCATCATAGGGTAACCGAACTAAGGACAAGGGGTGACCGATATAAAACAAGCATCATACTGCGAAGAGGGGGTAGACATTTTCGGAGAGAAAAAAAGAGAGAAAGAGAGATATTATTGAGTATCTGGCAAAGAGGCCGAGTTGCGACCAGTGTGCACTTCGGATTCCCCTTTTTGCAAGAACAGATATTAATGCGATGAATTCGAGTATCATGATATCAAACATTAAAGAATTGTTTAGAATTTTATTCTATACATTTTATATTTTCTATAAGACTTATGAAATTAAAATTGATTTTAAAAAGGTTAATCTTTTTAAAACTAATACTTTGGAATACAACTTATTAAAAAAATTTATTTCAGAAGGACCAAATTTATTTACACAAATATTTAGATTATGTTTTAAAATCAATATTTTATGAGTTTATATTTTAAGAATCATTTTAAAATGATTTTATTTAAAATTAAAAAATAAAATGAAAAATATTTGCATACCTGTGTGTATATAAAAATATCAACAGGTAATTTCTTTTAGATACTCGACAAGTAAAAAGGCAAATAACAGGAAAGATTTTTTTTTTAATTTTTAAATTAAAATTCAAAACTTGTGTTTTGCCTCTCTTAACCCATAAACCAACGACTAATATGGTCGGTCTTATGGTGACTTTCAGAATAAAAATTTAACGAAGTAGAAGATGCTTTCCATTTGACATGGTTAGTCTCAAGGACACTCGAATGTTTGTTCTACCCATTTTTTCATTTGATTGTAAGCTTCTTCATTTTTCTCTTATTCCACGCATTTGTCTCTTGGAGACTTGATGATATGTGACTTTAGACAATACTCAATTTCAGTTCAACTTACCCTTTTGCTGAAAGATATTATATAAACATCTCACATAGAATATCTGTATAACAACTATTGGTATATCTTTAATTGCATTGCAAGTAAGTGGTCTCTAATTGTTTGGACTAGTCAAATTATAGCAAAACGATTGACATACCCACGTATACAAGAAACACACTTTTCATTAACAATTACTACAGAATAGATCATAAACTAAAATAATACCACTGGATGCAGGTTCAGACCTAAGCCAATTTGTCAAACATTTATGCAACCAAAAAGGTAAAAGAAAACAAACCGATACTTTTGTTCCTTTTGCAATCAATCAGTTATATAAGTAGGGGAAAATTTTCAGAAAAAATGAAAGTTACAACATGTGAAAAGCTTATATTGCGTATTTAATCAGTATATTTATTCTCAGTAGTCAGTTTTATAACTCACTAGCTCTACTCCTTACTAGAGGGTCCATCTCTCCTAATTTCTAACTCAACTTAATTTTCGTGATGACTGGTTAACAACTGATTAGGCTACAGCTGAGCTCACACAACACAAGCACACTCAATATTTCTACAGCACATGTAAAGTCACGAAATGTAATACATATCCATATTAGTTTTCATCAACGGACTGAAAAATTGTGCCAATGCGACAAAACTTTTGCTTCCTATTTGTCAAAGCTTTATATGTTAACAATCAAAAACTGTTCCAAAGTTGAAGGACAAATCCTAGTTTAACCCCTAACCGGCAAGATATTTCACATGAAAGATGCCAACAAATTTGTGCTGTAAAAAAGTCTTATTTACTGTAGGAGCACTATATAAAATTCAAAACGACCTCGAGTGACTCATATTGACTGCAATGGTAAAATCCTTTTGTACCAATTGAGATGCTTATTGATTTGATGAAGTTTTAAAGTATATTTTGCATTGGAGCAAAGGGAGGTTATCTTAAATTTTGTATCTTGAAACTTTGCTTTTCTCTCAATAGATCTTTTTCACCCGAATGTAAATAATGCTACAACATAGTCTGTCATGATTAATACATTTTCTACTTGCTACTTGATATATGCACAAAATAGACCTCTGAAAGGTTTTTTATTTTTATACAGATTTTATTCATTGACATGAAAATTTAGTATAATAAGAAAAAGGTTATAGTCTTGCTTAGTTCTTGCATATACATTATTTAATCTGCAATATGTTGCAAAGACATTATTGATTACAGATCTGATTAACCAAATAACTAATTTGGCTCAAATTGGCTGCAATCATGTGTAAAACTTCCTGGTTAAAAGAATATACGGTTCAAAGAAATGAAGGCAATCTGTAATTCTAAACTTCCTTCTAAGGTCTAAACTACACTTGGACAAATTTACTTTTTAGGTTAAATGGTCTAAAACAGCTCTCACTTGGACAAATTTACTTTTTAGGTTAAATGGTCTAAAACAGCTCTCTCTCTTAATGTGTTGGGTAGATCCAATTTGGAAACTGTGCTTCTTGACTTATTCCACCATTCCTTAAAAGTGAACTTCTTGGCATTTTAGTCGAGTATTGGGCTTGTCCTAGCCTGTAGGATCAGTTTCTACATATATCTTCCGCTATCATTCTTGCCTCACTCCCACATTTCAGATGACTTATAAGAATACAAATACACCAAACCAGGAAATTACTTGAAAACATTTTCCAAATCAGTTAATGCTTCCGCTGTCATATGTCAACCAACCAATCAATTTGGTATTAACAATAACAAAGAAGAAAACAAAAATCTGGTTCCGCAATCCATACTCAACCCTTTCTTTCCTGCTATCCAGCTCAACCCTCCCTCTCTCTCTTGCTATCCAGCTCAACCAAATCAACCCACTCAAAACCCAAGTTAATGAAGGACACGAACAAGGTACAAAAGCCAAATATTTCCTGGTTCCTATCAGAAGAAAATAAAATCCTGAAACTCTAATTGTGGGATAATCTAACCCTAAACCCTCCGCGAATCCATAAACCCTAAAACTACACTACATCAGACACAAATATTAACCCACTTAACATATTTCAGACACAAAATATTGCATACCTTAATCTCAAACAGCCAAGATCATAACGCTCCGCCAATGTTTTAGCACACGATAAAATGACTAATGCCCACCGACGCCGACAACCGAGCACGGCCACCACCGAACCACCACTGTAACGACGACAGACCGACGGAAACGGGAATAATTTCCTCAAGAACGCTGTTTTTGTTTGACTAATGTTTTATCCGCATTTCCATATACCGTTCTGATTAGGGTTTTCTCTTCTCTCCTCTGCGAAGATTGTTCTGCAATAAACCCTTTGCAACAGTAATTTCTTAACTCAATTTGTTTGCTGGCTGCAGTAATTCTTTAGAAATCTATTCTTCAAATTTTAAATCGGTACAAATAAATTAACTTGTTTATTAATTTTAATATACCACTTGTTAATAATTTAATTTTTAAATTAATAGTTAAAATTACAATTTCACATTGATTATTTACTTATTGAAAGACTATTCACTCATAGGTTCTTCTCACCTTTTATAGAGATAATTTTGAAGCTTAGTTTATAAATAGAAATTTCTATGGAGGAAGTCAGGTTAAATATTTTTTCTCATACATTTAACTAAAAGTTAGAATTAATTTATTTTTAAAATTTTAAATTAATTTAATTTTTCATTTATAAATATATAAATTCAATTATTTTAATTAAATTTTATTGAATTTATTTAATACTGACCTATTTTAGCTAACTAAATTATAAATATTATAATAAAATTGATAAAGTTTAAATATTATAAAAAAAATTTGTGACATACATAAATAACTTAAACAAGTAAAATAAACTAGATGCTGAAATAGAAAATGGTAAAGATAATAATTGTTGTTTACTCTTGGTTTTTCGATAAGAACGTCTTGATTATATATGTTATCTTTTTAGTTTACCGAGTTTTTACAATATTGAATTAATTATTTATAATCTATAACAATATATAAAAGGATTCTTTATTTTGTGTTAACATTTCAAAATATCGATTTTATCCTTTAAATATAATAATTTATTAAATTTTTAAAAATTGACCATTATTTTTACAGATTTTTTCTAAAATAGATTATCTCTCATTATTCTCTTTTTTCTTTATTTTTTAATGATTATTCTGTCATCTGTTCTAATATATTTTATTTTATTTTCAATAAATATAATTTTATTTTATATATTAACTTAATAACATTACAATATTATAATCTACTGATATATATAAAGGAGATGTTTTTTCACATTTCAAAATACTAATTTTATTCTTTAAATATAATAATTTATTAAATTTTTAAAAATTGATTATTACTTTTAAATCTTTTTTATTAAATCGATTATCTTTACTTCTTCTCTTATTATTTATTTATCAACGATTATTCTTTCATCTATTATATATTTCATTTCATTTTTAATAAATATAATTTTAATTTATATATTAATTTAATTATATTATAATATTATTATCTATTAATATAATATTATATATATTTAAAAAATTACATACAGCGTGTGTTTATGCTAGTAAAATTATAAATATTATATGTTATTTAAATTACTGTTTCTTTAAATTAATATTGCCATGATAAGTTTCTACGAATATTGGGGAATGGGATATGTTAAGTTTCTATGTATACCCCTTTATACCATTACATAATTGATATCTATTACACATAACGGAAATAAGAAATGGTATTTTTTCATATTAAAAAAATGACGGTGAAATAAAATCAGAAAATAGAAGAGAGAAGAAATAAAAAAAATGAGTAAATTTATATTATTTTTCTTTCTACCTCCCTTGCCTCCATAGCCCAAAGAATGGGTGGGGTTTTCAGTTCACATCACCATAGTTTTTCTTTTGAGAAAATGGAAAGTAAAATGGTTCAGAGAAAAGCAGCATAATACTAAAGAGGGAAGAGAGATGCACATGGCACGAAGAAGCTCCCATTAATGACTCACTTGTTTCCAAAGTGGTAACTTTCTTCAGCCACTTCCCAATTACCTATTCCGTTCACACCCCAATCCATTTCCTCTCACATTTCCAACATCCCTATTTGCAATTTGCAATATTTCTTCTCCTCCTCCTATATTATATAATATATCTATATTCTCTCAACTGGGTACCCTCTCACCATTCTCTTTTCCCTTTGAGGGTACCCCAGAAACAGATCCGATCCAAATCCTTCTCATTCTCCATTAAAGCTCAATTTTTTACCGTTATTACTGATTATTGGTATCTGGGTTTCGCTCTAAGTGCCGTTTGGAACATGCCATCGCACAGTGCTTAGTGTCGAACCCCTTTTTCCCCTTTGTCCAAACCCAGCAAATAAAATGATTAACAAACCGCTTTTTCTTACATATGTCTACTTGTTCATCTACATCTTGCTCTCATCCGGCGTCATTTTGTACAACAAGGTACTTGCTACCACTTGGCCATGGTTTAAGAAAAGAAAGATGGTTGTTAACTAATGCTATTTTTTTTTTTTTTGGTTTTGTTAGTGGGTTTTGTCGCCGAAATACTTTAACTTTCCCCTTCCCATAACGCTCACAATGATTCACATGGCATTCTCTGGGGCAGTCGCATTTTTCCTTGTTCGGGTCTTTAAGGTAACCCTTCTTTTTCTACTAAAATCTTCGTTTGTTTCGGTTATTAATGATTAGTTTGTTTTGTGATTGATGTTGCTGATTTGTAAACTTGCACCACGTCCTCGTCATCTTTGTCTAGGTGGCATGTCATACCATAACATAACCTTTGTCAGTACTACTAATCACTTGAAGATGATTGAGATGGGTGTGTTGTTGGGTTAGCATTGTGTATAGTGGACTCTTTATGTGGTCCTCTTCACACCGGGTTAATTTAATTGCATGAACTAATTAGTTCCTAGTTAAATACTATGGCTATTACCTGCTTTTAGCTTAGAGTTGATAGATTTCGGTGAAGAATGGAGTGATTGCTGACTTACATTAGCAACCAGAGATTGTAAGTTGGAACCCATTTGAAATTGAGATTCTGCTTTTGAGATCTAACTCATCAGTTGAATATATTCGTTTAGTAAGGAGGAAGATCCTAAATAAGTGATCCTGATTGATTACATGATTTGAACGACAGTTCTTGAAGCTGAGTTTGCTCATATACTGGTCAACATTGTTGTTGCTGTCAAAAGTTAAAATTTTAGCTTCTTTTGGAATATATTGCAGCTAACAGTGAGACATCCTACATTAAGTACAAGTTGGTACATGTAATGTATTGTTTCTTTAAATGTGATTCCACGATGTTATGTGCAACTTATGACAAGCAATAGGAAGCAAATGAATGGTATGGTACAGAAGAGAATGTTATGAATTTGAGGGGTAGTTCATATGGCCTTTCTGATTTCTCTTTTACATATCTCTGCACATACACACATTTTTTTCTTTCACTAGGATTTTGTACTCTACATACAATATAAAGCCTACCCTCTATGCTTGAACATTTTTTTCCATCTATCATCCCTAAGCTTGATTATGTTTCGTCATCTTATTATTGGGTTGCTATCCTGATCTATACTCCTTTGTTTTATTATTGCAGATTGTGTCTCCTGTCAAAATGACATTTGAAATGTGAGTGTGCCATTGATTTAAATCCTTCTAGAGCTATATTTGTCCTTAGTATATCTTCTTTCTAAAACAAAGTTCCTTCTGTGGCAGCTACGCAACTTGTGTGGTACCAATAAGTGCTTTCTTTGCATCTAGTCTTTGGTAAGCACTGCAACATGAGCTAACTGTACTTTTTTCTGTACATAACTTGTTCACTTATTTCTTAATTGCGCTTAATTTGACCTTGTTTGATTATTGATCTCTCTCTTTAACATTCAGTTTTGAGGCGTTAACTTGGTTAGGCATGTTGATGTAAGATCCAGTAACATCTGAAGCCTCTCATTATTAAATTAATTACATCTGAAATTTGTTAAGTCGAGCGTGGTTCATTAAATTTGTTTATGCTAGAATGAATGTTGATGGTTTGAATAGGCGTAAGCAGTCAAGCTTGAATGCTGGAAGTTTGCCCATGGAAACGCCATCCAGGGATAATTCTACGTTTAATATTGTCATCTTTGTAAACTGTTTTCTCAATATCCCATAGTAATGTTCTATATATTGGAGTTCTTATTCCAGCATTCACTATACAAATCTGTTTAGATTGATACTTTTAGTTTGAAGTTCAATGTTCTTTGAGTACCAACCCTCCTCAGAGAATATAGTATAATGAGGTTTATCGTTGGTTGCCTAAAATTATTTTGCATTCTATACTGAATGAAAGGCCAGTTAGATAACAGAGAATATTGTTCATTTTTGGTAATACATATAATTCAAATTTCAAACGATGATGTTTCTTTGATATTATGATGCACCTTTTGTATAGTGCTAAAAGTGAAGGATTACTTTGGTATCAAGTACCATTCTCTTTTTGATTTTTAACATGCTTCCTATATTAATAGTTTTGAAGAAATAACTATTTACACAAGCAATATGTAATTTCTTTTGGTACTACAGGTTTGGTAACACTGCCTACTTGCACATCTCCGTGGCTTTTATCCAGATGCTCAAAGCTCTGAGTATGTTCTTTTAAATTTCAAGTGTTTCCCTTTCCATCTTAGCTCAATTTCCTTAATTCAAAATCTTGACATTTCAGTGCCGGTGGCAACTTTCCTTATGGCTGTTTTGTGCGGAATTGACAAAGCAAGGTGTGATGTGTTCTTGAACATGTTGCTGGTCAGTGTTGGAGTTGTCATTTCCTCCTATGGGGAAATTCATTTTAATACAGTTGGTACAGTTTACCAGGTCACAGGCATCTTTGCAGAAGCTTTAAGACTGGTCTTAACACAAGTCCTTCTGCAGAAAAAGGGGTTGACTTTAAATCCTATTACAAGCTTATATTACATAGCTCCCTGCAGGTATTTATCATCATATTCTGTAAGCCACATCACTGAATTCCATACAACTGTTGTACTACTGAAACCAAACAGAAAATATGGCAATTAATCTGTTACTAATGAATAGTAACATAATTGATTCATGATCATCTGGATTTAATATCCAAATATTTAAATTGCACAATTTTTTTGCAATATAGACTTCACATATGCACATGTATAGGTAATCAGTAGCCTATTATTGAGTGTTCTTAGCTTTTCTAATTATGCAGTTCATGACATAAATCTTGTTTATTGCCAAACTTTTTGGCTCAAACAAATAAGCGATGTCATTTGGGGTCTCAATGCATGCTTATCATCAAACTCTGCATGCCATGTGTGTTGCTAACTTCTTTTACTCTGTTATATGCAGTTTTGTGTTTCTCTTTGTGCCCTGGTACCTATTGGAGAAGCCAGTAATGGAAGTTTCCCAGATTCAGTTTAATTTCTGGATCTTCTTTTCCAATGCTATATGTGCACTAGCCTTGAACTTCTCAATTTTCTTAGTCATTGGTAGAACTGGTGCTGTAACCATCCGGGTTGCTGGTGTGCTTAAAGACTGGATATTGATAGCTCTTTCCACTGTTATATTCCCAGAATCTACAATAACTGGGTTGAACATAATTGGTTATGCAATTGGTAAGTTTTGTTTGGATCATAATATTCTTCAATTACCCCCTCATCCTTACCCTTTCATATTTCTCCTGCAGCACTATGTGGAGTTGTGATGTACAACTACATAAAGGTTAGAGATGTAAGGGCCTCTCAATTGCCTGCTGAAACTATTCCAGATCGGATCACAAAGGTCTCAAATCCTTCTATCTTCTTTCAACATTTAACTAGTATATTTTAAATGTATAATCCTACTAAGGCAATGCTAAACTAACACTTGTTTATTACAAAGGTGTCAACATTTTGCTGGTGTAAGTTAGATGCATAATCCTACTAAAGCAATGCTAAACTAAGATTTGTATAATGTTGATTAAGTTCTTGAGTAAATTCTTTGTGACATGCAGGAGTGGAAATTCGAGAAGAAGTCATCTGATATTTATATGCCAGATAACATTGATGAGAATGAGGGAAGCAGTGGAGGTAATGGAAGTGCATCTGATATGAAAATTGATGAAGAAACACCACTTGTTTCATCATCAAGGTTATCTCATATTGGACGTACGCAGTTAACCAACCAATATGCAATAGGAAAGTGAAAACTGAAATAGAAGATTATATATACGAGAGTACCCTTTTGGAGAAAGAACTAGGAAGGGGAATGCATCTCTGTTCCTCATTCTTTTTAGGCAATAGGTTTCATAATTAAATCATATGCTTGTTATTTGTAATTACTTGCCTGTGTAGAATTCATCATCTCTGATTTACCATTCTGAATCATGGTTTTTGACAATATAGATAAGGGAACAAATTGCTACTTCTTGTTTGATAGCTTTTTATGTTAAATTTTTCAAAATTAAGCTTTGTTTGGATTACTTTTATTGATCAATTACATTGCAATGAAAAATGATATTCATGGTGCCTTTATGTATACTTTGTAACCCTTGGTTTTACTTGAAGATTTTGTGGGAAGAATGAACAAGCTTTCTACTAATTTAAAGTATAAGAGAGAAGGGAAATTGAGCTTCCAATGAATTTGTAGAATCAAAGCTTTTGGTACACTTATGAGCATGTGTAATTTATGTATGAAATTTCTTTATTATATTGTTTATGAATAACTAAATAAAATGAGAATAGTTGAAATAATATATTTATTCACAAAGACTTGTGAGAATGTTAACCACAAAGTTGAATTACTCTTGTTTCATTTTCTTAACTGATATTGTTTTACACTTTTAATATATATATATATATATATATATATATATATATATATATATATATATATATATATATATATATTTCAGAATGTTAAAAACACAGTTTTAAGAGTATTTTCTTAGGAGATATTTCATCTAAATATTTTTGTAATAATAAAAAAATGGAAGAATGACGTCAAATAGTGAAATTTATTTTAATTTACTTGGAGGAAAAATTTTATTAACAGAAGAGGTTATGGGAGTGAAATATGTAAATGATTAGAAAAAGTTAAAAGTAATTTTTAGAAGAATGATAAATATGTTATTCTAAGTAAAAGAAACAAAAAGGAAGTGTAGTAAAGAAGGGATGTGTAAATAGTAGGAGGTTTGAAATAAGGGCCCTGTTTTATGGTCCACATTGGAGGCTATTGGGCTATTAAAGCTTTTGCAAAGTATATTGAAATATTCAGATCTAAGTTTCTTTTGCAATGTATCATCCATCATCTTCCTAACTTACCATAACTCTAACTAGATAAGTTAGATAAGTTTACATTTTTATCGCGCATAGATAATAACCAATAACTTTCATCATAAAAAAATTTAATAATAACTTGTGAGAAATCTTCTTCCATTTTACAAATTTCGTAACAAAGATGTCTCTCATATCATTGTTAAAACTTTTAATGTCTTCAAAGATATAAGATATACGTTATATATATATATATATATATATATATATATATATATATATATATATATATATATTATTTATTTACAATATTCTAACCATAAACGTAATAAATATTAAATATTTACATATTCTAACAATCATACAAGTAAACATTTTTCTATGTATATTTTTTGAAATGAAAAAAATCAAATACCTCCTTTAGTTTTATTGAGGTTGAAACTTCATCCAAGGAAGCAACATACGGACATAGATAAATAGTATTTAATGGAACTTCTAAGAAACCTCCAATTCGTTCTAAACTCATCCTTATGAAATTTGGGTCAACATCAGAACATATTAGAAAAATAGTCAAAAATATATTTTCACAAGTCCAAATTTTAAGTGTGGATAAACTTTTTTTTGACATACATAAGTTATTTTTCTATTAGTATATTTTGAAGAAAAAAAAAACATAACAAGAACATTTAAAACACAGGAAATAATCCAAATTTATATTTTCAGATCTTGTGATAAAGATGAAATATTTATTTCCATTTGAAAAGATAAGATGAAGTAAATAAAATAGAAAAGTAGATTTAGACACAATTATGATTAGTATAGAAATGAAGAACAAAATGACCTGAATGCTACGCCATTAACTCCCCTAAGCAAGCACAACCTCAAAAGACAAAGCTGTTTCACCAACCCGAACCAATTCCTTAACACTGCCATCAAACCATATTCTTAACGTTCAATAAAACTTCTTTAACATTTCTGTACTCAATTTTTAAAGTACACTGATACTAATGTATTAAAAAAATTATTTTATATATATATATTTTTTTTTTTTTTTTGAAGAGATAGCAGAAATAATATAAAAAAAATCAAATTCTGTAATGAATGAGGCTCATTAAAATGGAAGTGAGATTAGGGCACAGCATTACTCATGTATTCCCTATAGGGCCTCACCCTCCACACCACAAGATTCTCCTTGTCCATGGCTAAAGAACAAATCTTTTAGTACCCACTTTTTTTATTCATATAAAATCTATGCTGCTGCACCACATAATCCAAACATGAAAAAGAAAAAAAATCTTAATCAAATAACAACTATAATAAACAAAGCTATCATGGGTCCCAATAGGGTGTTGTGAATGAAGACTTAGGACATTGGAGGACCCTTTAAGAGAGGGTAAAGATCATGAAGGACAACTAAGAGGTACAAATTCAATGTTACTTCTTTTTTATTATTTTTTTTTCTTTAGTTAAAAATGATTAAGAGATGTATAAATTATGCTTCTATGATGTGTAACTCGTGTTTAACACTAATAAATCATGAATATTATTTTTAATATAAAATATTAAAATAATATATTTATATTTTTTTATATAATAACTATTTTTTTTTAAATACGTTATAGTTCCTATACTTGAATACGCAATTAAAATTTGTTTCTAACTTATATTTTTTTTATACTTTTATCTTCAAATTTTAAAAATTAATAATATAATCATTTTAAATAATTTAAAGTAAAGCATATCAAATAGTATAAATAATCCAAATGTTAATCTAACATTCTATTTAACACGACAACAAAATTTAAAGTTGTTAAGTGAAAGTAATTATAATTATTTATTTTTTAAGTTTGAGACTAAATTATATCAAAATTTAAAATAATATACGAATTTTAATTTCACGTAAAAATTTAAAAACTAATATTTAACTTATTTTGTTTTATTGAATATAAATTTAAATTCATTTTTAAATTCCTAACATTCAAAAGTCCCTATTTTTTTATCCAAACGTTTTATAACCTAACTTTTTTATGAAATCCAACTATAGGAAGCAAATGTGGATCACAAGTTGACTTATTTACTTTCATGTAAAAACTTATTTGAAAGTTGTCGGCAGAAGACATGGTTGGACAATTGTTTACTTTATATTTGAGAATTGAGATATGGTATCACCAACACCAATGTTTTCATGTTTGATTAGTTACCCAATATGTGGTATAGAATATAGAAGAAAGAATCTAGACAGAAATCGGAAAAGAAAAACTATTTTTTTTAATCATGTTTATTTATACCTCGTTTTTTGGATAACTATTTTTTGTAAAAGTTACTTTTAGTGAAATCTCTTTTTCATCCATAAAATGTTGTGCATGTTTCATATATGTAAATAAAGATTGAAACTTAACACATAGCTAAAAGGCACGATCTAATTAAAACACGTTGCCCGATATATATATATATATATATATATATATATATATATATATATATATATATATATATATATATATGGTTAAATATATTTTTTGTCCTTAACATTTAGTTAATTTTGGAATTAGTCCATTTTGAAACTTTGAATCAATTTAATTCTTTGTTTTTTGAAATATGTGAATTTAATATTTTGAATCAAATTTTGTTAAATTTATTTGACATTTCAAGCGCGTTTCACAATCGTATTTGATTTAATATTAAAACAAAAATGTGTCAAACAGCTCAAATACAATCTTGAAATGCGTACGAAACATCAAATAGACCTAACAAAATTTGATTAAAATGACTAAATCCACGTATTTTGAAAGATGAAGGACTGAATTAGTCCATAATTTCGAAATAAACTAATTTCAAATTTCACTAAAAATTAAGGGATAAAAACATATTTAATATATATATATATATATATATATAATATATATATATATATATATATATATATATATTTTTATAATTTATTATTAATTATGTAATTGCAAAGCAATTTTAATACAGAAAATGACTAAAGTGATGGTAGCTAGGCTTAAAATTATATTATAGTTACTGAATTTATTTTTCGTTTTGAAAATAAATCTTTCTCTTTTTTTTTCATAAGAAACAAAATTTTATCTTGTTTCCACACCATGAATGAAAATAAAAATTGAATGTAAATTCATTATGTAAAAATGGGTGTTTTTATTTTTTTAATTTTAGATCCTTGAAATTAAAATAGTTACACCCTGAAGTATTGGAGATGCTGTTCTTAAGCATAATTATGGCAATGCAATAAGAAAATGTGAAAGAATTATAGCTGAAACGTGAAGCAAGGTAACAATTGAGAGTGCAGAGTTACACGTCTTGCTGAGTCATGTTTGGATAGGGATATGTGGCAGAGAAATTTAAAACCATTTCATTTAAGCACTTTTTATGACGTATTTCATTTAAGCACCTTTTTGTGACGTGCTTATCTTGGACCATAATAACTTTCCTTAAAGAAGGAACACAGGACCACATAGCCACAACACACTGTCATACCAACTTATATGCAACCATGGCTCTTTCATCCCAATCATTGCTTCTCACACTGCTTCTCTTATAGATGTCCAAGAAGCACACACATCAATTTTGTTAAATCTAATCCAAATTCTCAAAAGACGGTAGATGCTATTTAACATTTGAGGTTGGATTTATTATATACATGTCGACTAAAAATAATAACAATTTTCGATATATATAAATAAGATGCAAATCTTATTTTATAAATCAGTTTTGTGGGATTGAGTTATGCTTAAAATTCACTTCTAATATAGTATTAGAGATAAAATAAAGTATATTCTAATGAAACTTTTTGGACATTATGTTCTACCCGCTATCTTTGACTGATATCGGACCACTCATTTCTGAACTCACGCACTAGATGTATATATTTCGACGTGAGAAGGGTGTGTCGGAAGTCCTACATCGACTAGAGATAAAGACAATTCTCGATATATAAGTGGGAGTGCAAATCTCACCTTATAGACCGTTTTTGTGAAATTGAGTTAGGCTTAAAACTCAATTCTAATAATATCTATTATCGAATTGTTATTAAATCACTTTCAAATGTTTTATCAAATTTAGGTTTGAACTCAGCTTAAAATAATTTCAGAGTTTGTTTTAGAATTATTAGACATTGTCACTTCCCTACTTCCCTGTTATTATTCATGTACCAAATGTAATAGGGTTGAATAGAATGTGTACTAGGATTAGAAAAGATTTCTAAGAAGTTAAATAGCATACTCTTTTATTAATTCTTTTAAGAGTTAAATTTGTTTTTCCCTTTAAATTATTATAGAAAAATGTGTTTTGTCTCTGAACTAAATTATGAAATATTTCGTTTTTTTTTTTTACTTTAGGAAACTTGTATAATACATCTTCTATAATAAAGAATATATATATATATATATATATATATATATATATATATATATATATTTTTATTTTTATTTTTATATTTTATAAATAAATTTATTCAATAGACCATAATATATCATCTAGATGACATTTGTTAGGAATAATATTTAATAAGACTTTCATGGAATGCATAGAATAAATATTATTTTTTACCAAGAAAGAATAATATATATATATATACATATAAAAGAAACATTTGAGGTGTCTTAATTCATATACAAAAATAATACGACTTAAATAAAATTGTGCTAATTCATACACAGAAAACAATTCTTGCATTAGATACATAAACGAACATAAAACCAACAAATAAAAAAGTACTCAACAAAGTCGCATACAAGCATAAACTCAAAGATACTTTATAATTTAATTTATGATGAAACAAAGATTTTTATAATAATTTGAGGATAAAAAACATATTTAGCATTTTTTAAAGTGTTAGAATTTAGATTGGTTGACAAGTTTAATCATACTTAGAATTTAAAGTAAAAAATTATATATTTTTTGTTTCCATTGGATATGAAATTTGTTTTTCATTTTTATTATAGTTATTTTAATATGTTTTCACCCTTTCATATGTTGTCTAATAATTTAATCTCAAAAATTAAAAAATTGTTCAAATGAAATCAAGAACCAAAGAAAATAAAATAAAAAATAAGTATTTTATGTCACTTAATAAACTAAAAATGATTTACTAATTTAAAAGGGAATAAAGAAAAAGTAATATATGCATACTCATCTCTATCTTCTAATCTATTAAAAAGAAAAATATTGCTCATACCTACATATTTGATTTGTCAGTACATATAAATGTATTTATTATCCTAGTTTACCCCTAAATTATAAAGACATTATATAATATCTATCAATTTTTATATTATTTATAAATCTTAACTAATAAATATAAAATAGTATATTAACAATAGATATTCCTACAATTTTTGGCATGTGGATAGAGTTTTTTGTTTTGGATAAGAGAAGTGAAAAATGAAGGTGAAATTAAATGGTTGGATAAGGCCTATACATGTCTTCATCAACATTCATAGGATTAAGCTTCTCTGCCAAGGACCCTCAAAAAATTTATATGGTGTTGAGTCTCTTACTTACACTATCAAAATATATATCTATTAGAACAATTTTATTGAAAGTGACTTATAAGTAAAAATATTATATTAATACGGTTTTATATCAATTAATAGTTTGTTTTTTTATAAAAGAAAATTGTTTATAAATTGAAGAAATTATATATATGCAACCTTTTCCAATTAATTTCATATGTGAGAACCATGTTAAAATAATAATTTCACCTATAAATAATTACTGTCAGCGAAGTTAAAAGTACTCTCAGAAATCGAAATGTTAAAAGAATCCTCAGATTAAAAAGAGAGAAAAAAAATTATGCATATGATTTAACATAGAGACAATGAAATAAGAGGAAATAGGAATTAATAGGATCATTTAGTGTTTAAACATTATTATATATTATTATTATTATTATTATTATTATTATTATTATATTAAGTACTAAAGAACAAACATTAGCATACTATTAGTAATGATGATGGTAAGAATCTTATGGTAAAAGAAATTTGGCAAAAGTAAAAAGAAATTCAAGGTATATGTAAAATATTAATCTATAGATTTTAGGGGTAATTTATGATTAAGTATATAAATTTGCACGAAAATATATAAATCCTACGTGTTTTAAATGTAAAAAATTTGACATTTAAACTATTTAAACACCTAAAGTTTATTAATTATTTTGTCATCATATTTTTATATTTTATATTCAGGAGTTTTGTTATCACTTTTTAAAATTATAAGAAGTATATTAATATATAAATCTTTTAAAAATACATAAGCTAAATAATATGAAACTTTTACCTTTTAAAATATATAAAAATAACATTTTATTTTTTTAATAAAACAAAACAATATCTTACACGTAAATTGTAACAGCCAAAGAGAAGATTACAAAAACATATGCGAAGACACATTCAAAATTGATCAAAATACACAAAAAAAATAGTTGAAGGTTATTAGAGAAATTGATTGAATAATCGTAAGAATAACACCACACCAGAGTAGTAATACGTGATTTTCAAATAAATAAACACAAGATTAAATGACTTAGAAAGAGGATAGAAAATTCTTAAAAAATGTTTTTTTTAAATAGAATGTTTTTTAAATAATAAAATTCTTTTATAATTTTTTTATTTATATATAAAGCTTTTATTATTAAAATAATAAAATTTTATTATTTTAAAACACAACCACTTGCTTCTCACAAATTTTTATTATTGTCACTTTAAAAAAACACACTCACCCTTTTTTCAGTTAGAAAATCACATATAATGATTATATAATTTTTTTTTCAACAATTCCATCTTTCAAAACTAAGACATTATGCATGGAAATTTCGTTTTAAATTAATTTGCTTCAATTTTTGGTAAATGTTACAATACGAAGAGTATCAACAATAGCAACATTTGGTAGTGGAACATTTTTTTTTCTTGCATTATTTGTATGCTATATAAGGTTTAATTTTAAAAAATAGTTATTGTTTGTAAAATATATTATATTTGTATGAAATATTAAATTTCTTTTCCTTACTAATCCTATTAAATAGTATAAATATACATAGTTTTTATTAAATTATTAATACAAAATTTAAAAGTTAGTATTAACCATACAAAATTTAAAAGTTAGTATTAACCAGAGTAAATTTAGTACATTGATAAAGTTATTTTAACATTTTAACAAAATAACTTAATTAATTGTTTTATATTGAGTATGTGTGATTATTTAAACATGAACTGAAACAGATATATAAAAAAATGAACATAATATTATTTTATTAATCAATTTGTAGAATACCAGTAGATAGAGTAATAATTGTACGTGTGAAAGCGTGCCAAAATGGATTATGAGAAGAATAATCAAAAGAAATAAAATATGATGAAGAGAAATGACAAAGACATGAACAGGAAGAAAGGGACTGAAAAGAGGAGAGGGAAGAAATTTGAAGAAACAGCAAAGAAAAATTTCTATTTTGATGCCTTCTCTTTTACTGTATGTAATGTGAGTCATGTCACTTCCCATCACCTACCACTGATACTTCCATGCCTTCTTATTAGCCCCACCATTTGCTTCTCCTCAGAATTTCATGTGCCTCTTGTGTTCTTCAATTCCCTCCAACTTCACCACACCCTCTGATCAGTGCCTTTGCTGTGACCTCCTCCTTCATTTGGTCCATCCTGAGGGGAGGGGGTCTCAGAAGTTCAATTTCAGAAACAGACACCCTTTTGATCATTTCAGGAAATCCAGAAAGCAAAATCTAACTTTGGTAGGATTTTCACAATGGATTTGAAGTTCTGGTGCTGCAATGGCTTCACACCCAAAAGGGTTTTGGGAGCATGAAAGATCTAGTGTTTAACTTGCTTCAGGGTCTGAAAAGTAGTTGGGGACAAATCTGTGAAGGATTTGAGTTGTGAACGGGTACTCATTGATCCTTTTCAGCTCCAAAGAGTTGCTTTTGCCTCTGTTTTGCATAGTATGTAAGAAAATTGTTGCAATGTTAACGGTAACAAACGAGGACATGTTTGCGAAAGATGGTTCCTTTTTTGTTGTTTTCTCATTGGCCCGCTTGCAACTTGACTCAATTATTTGTGCGTTTGCTGAATTTTGAAATTTTAGTGGGCTTTTGTCTTCCCGAGTACTAAGAGAACAAAGTCCGGTCCTTCTCGCTCACTTTGTTTTCAGTGTTGTATAAAAATTTTTCTTTGTTTTTATGCTCTTTTGGCTTCTTACGATTTCGTATTTTGCAATAAGTTTAAAATCAAAGGCTTTTCTCCGCTTTATATGTGCTTCATTTACTACCGATGTGAATACTACACAAAAATGCAGCGTTTGTTTTTTCAAAATTTGTCCCCATTTATTTTTTTCTGGTAAATGAACTCCTGTTAGTATGTAACCAGGTTTCTTTTTTCCAGTTACTTGTGTATATGGTGGCAAAGATAGTTCAGTTTGCTGCTGACATTTTTTGAGGTGGATGTGCAATTAACTTTCTCAAATCCGGTGTATGATTTGCGGAATAAAGTTGCACAATTTGGTGTCATAATTCGTATCCATTGTTATTTAATCAAATGTTTTATTTTTTGCTACTTGATTTTCTGTGTGCATCCTAGTACCCTCATATTTTAACCCTGACTGATGCAGATTTGTTTGGCAGCAGCAAAATGGCATCTGATCTGAATTCGGGGTTGTCCAAGAAAACTTTTGTCTTTGGTTTGAAAGTGTGGGTACTAATGGGAATACTAGTTGGGTTATTCATTGTAATCATTCTTGTGGTGCTATCAATATGTCTCACTTTAAGAAAGAAATTCAGAAGAGTAAATGGCAAGCTTCCACTTAGCCATGTGTTAGCTATTTCAGAAGAGATCAAAGAAATCAGAGTTGATCAAGTTTCAGCAAATAATCATCCACAGAATGGTACTTTTATGAGTCTGAATGACAAATTTGGTGAAGGGGAGACTGAAAAGGTTATGAACCAAACACAGAATGGGGACAATAGTAGTCAATCAGGCTCCTTTAATCATGTAGAGAAAGATGGCAATGGCTCTCAATCAGGTGAAGAAAATGGTGCTAAGGGAATTGCTTCTTATAGGTCTTCTTTGCATCCTATAACCGCACCATCCCCTTTGTCTGGTTTGCCGGAATTCTCACAGCTTGGCTGGGGCCACTGGTTTACACTAAGGGACCTAGAACTTGCTACGAACAGATTTTCAAAAGAAAATGTTATTGGGGAAGGTGGATATGGAATTGTTTATCGTGGTCAATTAATCAATGGTAGTCCTGTGGCCATCAAGAAGCTCCTCAACAATTTGTAAGTTTTGTTATTAGCTTGGTTTGTTGCATTGCAGCCCTTATGTTCATTTTGATTTTAGATTAGTTTATACAATGCCATGTTTCATGTTTTGTTGGATCGGCTGCTGATGCAGCTTGTTTATCTCATAACTGTTGATATCCATCGCGCAGAGGACAAGCTGAAAAGGAATTCAGGGTGGAAGTTGAGGCTATTGGTCATGTACGGCATAAGAACTTAGTTCGACTTCTGGGCTACTGCATTGAAGGCACTCATAGGTAACAGATTCTTTAATGTTTGCGCATTATGTGTGTTTGATTTGATCATTTGGTCAGCTTAAATGCTTACTGTATGGTATATCTCCATTATTCTGATTTACAAATGTATTAGTTGTTTGAAAAATTAAGGCCAGAAGTTTTTTCTTGGATGAAATTTCTTAGTAATTGACATATTTGAAGATTTCTGTCTATATTACAGTTTGCATTTTCTTATTAGTATTAAGTACTGCTTTATATTATCTGTAGATTTTACTGAACCTGCTAATAATTTCAGGTTGTTGATTTATGAGTATGTTAACAATGGCAATTTAGAGCAGTGGCTTCATGGGGCCATGCGGCAGCATGGTTTTCTTACTTGGGATGCTCGGATAAAAATTCTCCTTGGAACAGCCAAAGCGTATGCTCATCTGTTCCTGAAAACAAATTAATCTACTAATTGTCTTCAGCTTCATTTTATTTTAGGGGTATGAGTTTCCTTTTGATCTCTGATTTTCTTGTAGGCTGGCTTATTTGCATGAGGCAATTGAGCCAAAAGTTGTGCATAGAGATATTAAGTCGAGCAACATTCTAATTGATGAGGACTTTAATGCCAAAATATCTGACTTTGGGCTGGCCAAGTTACTCGGTGCTGGAAAAAGTCATATTACAACCAGAGTTATGGGTACTTTTGGGTAAGCTTCTTGTTTACAAATTGGGACTTGTTTGTTTTCTGTGTAAAAGTTAGTTTCTTTATAAATGTTTAGTTAGGCATGGTGATGTACACAACACAACTAAGTATGATCTATTCTTTTTGTTATATTATTAAATTGAGAAATCATATTAACTTTCATGGGATTTTGGCTGAAGGTATGGATTTACATTCCAGGAATGTAAAAATGGGCATGTAGCATTTGAAATGATGTAAGATATCAAAGATGGCCATACCATATTTTCAGAAATATCATTCCCTGGTATTTTATTCCCAAGAATGTAACACCATTTCACAAAGCAAACACAATCTTTGGTTCAATTTTGCTCAGTGATCTCATGCATGTAGTCTAATCATGATTACAACATATACATTCCATATACACTGTAAGGTAGTCCATTTTTCGTAAAGAATTTATGTCGGTTCTGTCAAAACACAGCAGATCATCATTTAAACACAAAATTGTTGCAGTCTAGTATATGCTTACATTTAATTTTCCAGATATGTTGCTCCAGAATATGCCAATTATGGCGAGTCACCTTAATTTAAACACATCTGATTTGCACTCTAAATTTGACTAATTTGACAATCTTTTTTCTTTACACTAGATATTACAGACTAACTTATTCCTCCTTGTTTGCGTTGCATTTTCCCAGATATGTAGCTCCAGAATATGCCAATTCTGGCTTGCTAAATGAGAAGAGTGATGTTTACAGCTTTGGGGTATTGCTCCTTGAAGCAATTACAGGAAGAGACCCTGTGGATTATAGTCGACCAGCAACCGAGGTATGTACATTCAGTCTCTTTACTGTTATACAGACTTGTTAGTTTTTCTTAGAAAGTTTATACAAAATCAATTTTTTCTATCTCTAATCGATATGAGATCTTCAATGGCTTTTAAGTTGAGTAGCATTGATTTTGATTCTTTAAAATTACAAGTGATATGTGCATTAAAATAAAACACAGTCTTAACATGAATCGTGGGAAGAGGGAAACACAAAAAATATCGAATGAAACAGACAAGGACTTCATTTATTTCATAATATTTCTTTCTATTGCAACAGTTTTGACTCTGTGTAGTCATTGGACTTTCCTTAACACTATCAGGTCGATGTTGTAGGTAAATTTGGTGGACTGGCTCAAGATGATGGTAGGTTTTCGACGCTCAGAAGAGGTGTTGGATCCCAACATTGAGACCAGGCCATCGACAAGCGCCCTTAAACGAGCCCTCTTGACAGCTCTGAGGTGTGTTGATCCAGATGCAGAAAAAAGACCAAGAATGAGCCAAGTTGTCCGCATGCTTGAATCAGAGGAATATCCTATACCACGAGAGGTTTGAGTTCTGAATCTCACCTTCAACATCACATTATGTTTCCAATTTGGTTCTGTTACATGAAATTGTATTAGGTTCCTTGCATCAACATGTAAAAAGGTTAAACAAAATAAAAGGGAAAGTGTGCATGCAGGCAGCACAAAGGAAATATTGGAAGTTTTACATTGACTAGGAATAAGGTCGATTCACAATATATGTGTAGATACAAACTTCACTTTAAAAACTGATTTAATAAGGTTGAGTTAGGTATAAAGTCCACTTCTTATCAGAAAATGAAAACAAAAGGAAAAAGTGACATTTATTTTGGAATCCCTTTGACTCTTTGAACTCATTTTTAAAGTTTACATTTGGGTTTGGAGTGTGTTGTTTCTCAAACATTATGAATGGCAATTCAGGATCGAAGACGGCGGAAGAGTCAGGCCGGAAACATGGAGGTGGAGACTCACTCTGATACAGATAAGAGTGACAATACAGATTACAAGTCCAATGGCAGAAGGAACCAATGTGTGTAGCAGAGGCAGGCATCTCAAAGAATTTGTGAAATGAAGAACACAAGTTAACTGGTAAATGTTGCAGTTTTGAGCTTTTGTAAAAGTTCTGATGGCTGCCACTTTATACATGAAAACATGGAGCAGGAACCAGTTTCTTTGGGATGGTTTATGTACTTATTTGTTGTTATAGTTAGTTGTAGATGTTAGATTGTAGATTATTATTGTGTATGGATATGGGATTGAACAAGTCCCTTGCACTAATGGTGGTGTGTACAGTTTCATTACTATTCTTTCCTTTTGTTCTTTCATTTGTTTCATTCTCATGGAGGAACACTGCACTTGCTTTCTGGAAGATCAGAAAAAGATAAGCTGCTTCTTCATGATTATTGCATTTTCTTTTGGTAAAATGAGTTTTTTGTTGAAGTTAAGTTTAGCTTATGTGTATGTCAAAAGGTAAAATTTTAGAAAATATTATATAAGACAAGTTTAAGGAATTAATTTATGTATATTTAACTTATAAAGAAGTTTACTCTTTTTTTGTAAGTATTTGAAAGGAAACTTGTTAAAACATAAAAGAAAAGTTGTTGATAAATATGTTTTTAATTTTTTATCTTTGACCGAAAATTGTAATTAGTCTCTTAAAAGTTTAGATTAATTTAGTTTTATTTTTAGAAATGAAATGTATGGATTTAGTTATTTTAATCAATTTTTGTTAAGTTTATTTGATGTTTTAAACTTGTTTATAGGTTAACATCATAACATATATGTGTCAAACGGTGTAAACAACTAAAACTTAATTAGAATAATTAAATCTATACATTTTTTAATTTGTAGAGTAAATTGAATTAAAATTTCAATGAGAGACTGATTTTGATTCTTATATATTGTAGATCATAGATAACAAAAATCCATTAAAACCTAATTTTTTAAAATTCTTTTCATTTGAAAGCCATTCACGATTAAGCACTAGAGCTAAAAACATAAAAGGAGCACGTATAACAGCCTCTAAAATGGAAGCAAGTGTTTGGCAGTTAGTGTAAGAACAAATTAGTACCATTTCTAATCAAATTACAGTTGGAATCTAATTTATTGTTCATTAATCTCTGCGATTTAGATAGATTATATAATCTAATTAGAAATGTGATTCAGAATATATTTTACAATTTTCATAGTAATCATATTTTAGATATACTACGTAATCCAATTCAAGATCATGCAATCCTGTCATCCAAAACTGTATTTTAAATTATATATATATTTTAGATAGGTTGCAGAATCTAAAATTACATTCCAGATAAAATAATTTTATTTTAGATTTTACAATCTAAAATATTATTTAATTTATATTTTGGACTGCATAATCCAAGTTTGATAACATAATTCAAAATTATATTGTGAATTACATAATTTTATTATTTAGAACTATATTCTAAATTATGCATTTTGAATGTTTTGTATTATGTAATAAAATAAAATACAATATGCTAGCCTAATGAAAGGAAAGGGAAAATGTATAAGTGGCGAACGAAAAACCCATCTTTTGGATCTATGGCCTTTGATCCGTTGATATTTATGAGTGGGCCTCATCTATTATTTTAGAGGATTTTACTTCATGCACTCCCACAATTTCTTGGAATGTAGTTTTGAACTGGAATAACATAATTAACTCTATGGGTCTTTCTTCCTCTATCCTACATCACTTGTAACTTCCAAAAAATGTTTCATTAGTTATTTTATCTCACTTTGAAAGTATGATATTTTTGATTATAAAGTATGTGCTTTTGAAAAAAATAAGTTTACCCTTCAAATATTGCATAATTCTTCTTTTATTATTATATTTGAATTAACAACGAAATAGACATTTCAAAAATACTATTCTCATTGGCAGCATATTTAAAATATGTTTATTGAGAAGAAAATTAAAATACTTGTATTTATTTCTCACAAATATTTAGTATCCATTATAAATTTTGAGTGAATCTGGGGTATGAATTATATGGAAAGATTTGAACACAATTATATGGTTTGAAGAAGAAGTTGAGATGCCCTACATGTGTAGGACCTTGTACTTAAAAGTTATGGATTTGTTTGGTGAGTGGGGTGACCCTTATCCACTGAACCATTATTATATAGACCCATAACAAAGTATTAGTACAAAGTAATGTCAAGTCAAGTACTATCACTTTTACAAAGATTATTATTTTAGTTTGACTTAATATTTAAATATTTCAACTTAAAAAAGAAATATGAAAGAAGGTAATATCATGAAAATAATAATAGTAATTATAAGTTTTAAATAGTTAACTTAAACCTTCTTATAAATCTTTTCATTTAAACACTAGTAAATAATATATGATAAATATTTTTTTTTGTTAATTTACATTAATTTTAAATTTTCTAAAAGGTTGATGATAAAAAATGTTTAGTGTTACCTAAAATGGCTAAACACAACCCTAAAGAGAAGGCCATGCTTAATTTAATAAGTGCCAGAATTGAGTGGGCACAGTTAATGAAGGACATTGGGAAAATCCTATTTACCAATTGAAAGATTAAAAAACACATAAAGTGGTGATCAATGGCAAATTTTATCAATAATATTGGAAATTAGAATCTTGACATTTTGGGAATAACTTCACCTTTCAACTATGAGTTAGTCTTAAAGTTATATTTTTAAATATGTTAAATCGTTGGAAACAAATCCTTTAACATCAAAACTACTATTTTGACAACTTTTTATAAAGTAAAATAGTGTTAACAAAGTGAACTTTTGTATTTAAAATAAATAAATAAATAAATCAATGTCAAATGAATATGAAAGAATTTTTTATATCAAAATATTATTATCTTAAATTAATATTAATGAAAAAAAAGCTCAATAACATAAGATTACAATATCAAAACTGGTAATTTGATTCGGTCCGGCTCAATTCATCACGAGTTGATTACTTGGTGAGTTAACCCAGTCTGGCTCACTTATTAGTGAGCCAACAAAATTTGAACTCAGTCTAGACCACCACGGGTTGTTGGGTTAAACGGATTGGCTAATGGACTCACTTAATTTAAAAAAATATTATTTTTTTATTTTTTTTTTCCGTCAAAACTAAATAATAATTATAATTAAAATCTAAATAAATTTTAATACAATCTAAATACAAATCAAAATCACAAAAATATAAATTATTTACGTGTTGGCTAAAAAAATAACCTAACCTGACCTAAATGCAAAACCAAACTTAACAAAAAACATTTATATGACCATTTATTTACGGGTTGGCTCACCAACCCAGCTCAGCACGAATTCAACCAGAATAAACCAAATTCTAAATGAATCAGATAAAAAATCAATCCATATTAAAATATGTAAAAAATTTTAACTCAATTCAACCCAAACTTATGATGGACCGAACTAACTCGTAGATTTTAACCCATTTTAACGATTCTAATCGTCTCCTCCACTGACAAAAACCATATTTATCTATACATTTTGTCATTACTTATAATACATATTATCTATACGATACCATGAAGATATAAATAATAGTTTATAATGGATCAAATTTCTCAAAAGATTACTTTTATAGTTAATTAATCATATCTTTAATGGATAAGATTGACTACAGAACCAAGACTAACTTTCTAGGAAGGTTTATAACATTTGCACTTTTATATATATATATATATATATATATATATATATATATATATATATATTTATTTATTTATTACTGTAGTCATATATTTAAATAATATACGTTGAACACATAGGATTAGATATTTTAAACGTAGAATTAAAAATATTTTTGTAGTAATATAATAGTTAAACAATAACTTCCATAAATCTTATTAAAATAGAAAACACAACTACATTTAATTTAATCTTACACAATTATTTTTTAAGGTAAATTTTATAATTATATATATATATATATATATATATATATGTCATATTTTTAAATAGGATAAATATTAAGTTTAGTATTACAAATAAATTGAGATATTTTACTTTTAGTACAAACATAAAAGAAATTACAATGTTATCACAAAAACTTGAAAATCGTTAATTTTGTTTGAATTTAGTTAATAGTTAAAGTAATTGAATATTTGTTTGATGTTTAGTAATTGAATGCAAGTCTTGTGTGTTTATTAAAATGAAACTTTAAGTAAATATGTAATTAACCTTAAAGGAACTACTAATAATTTTAGAAAGAAAAGAAAGAGAGTAAAATAGTTATAGAAAGAAAAGAAAGAGAGTAAAATTGCATATTAAGTTTGAGTTTTCTTTTAACAAAGATAATTACTAAAGACCAAGTAACCAAAATTTGTAGAAAAGCTAGTGAATTTGAATGTAAGACTTGACTAAGTCATTGAGAATGTGGAAGTAGTAGGGAACACATAATTTCACAAGGACACACCTACATAGTGGAAAAAATAACAAGCATGTTAGAGGTACATAAATTAGTCATACACCCATTTAAAATCAACTTTTAAGTTTGATGTGCCTTTTTACACGTGTGTAGGACAATATTTTCAAAAAGAAGAGGAAATGCAATGAAGTAGAATAAAAATTGTAGCCTAATACTTTTTGTATATATATCCTTATCACACCATGAAATAATGTTTATGTATTTGTTGGTGATATATATATGATTGATTCAATGATTTTGATGTTTAATGTTTAGGTTTAAGTTTAGGTTTTGTATGAAAAAAGAGAGGAGAAAGAAAGATGAGGTTGAGATTAAGAAAGAGGCAATGTCCTCCATAGCAAGCACATGAGTTTCCAACCATTGGCTTTAGGGACCACAAAAAGAGTACCATATCTCACTATTTTGCTTCCATTCTTAATGCCTTTGGTTTGGTTACAATGTTATGTTTTTGTACAAACCCTACCTTCCATGCAATCACTTGTTCACACATTCACACTTAGGTTGTCTTTGGACAATAACATCCATTTAGTGCTATTATTAGTACCATGTTGCCTTCCAATCAAAGGGAAGACACCAACACCACAATAATATTTATTACCTTTATATCAACATATCTCAATAACTATTAATTAAAAGGATTAAAAATATTTTTAACTTCTAAATTCTAACAATAAATTAAAATTTATTTTCAAAACTTTGATATAATATGATCTTTAATTTTTAAAAATGGATGGATGACCTAATCAAATTGCGTTAACATTTTTTATATGTCAAACGCCGTTTTGGGTTGTCGTTTGAGTTATTTATACTATTTGACAAATTTTAGTTCAAATGTCAATTTAGAAGACGGTTTAACACGTTAAAAATAATTGACACCAATAAATTAAAATGACTATATTTACTTATTTTTAAAGTTTAAGACCAAAATTTATTAAAGTTTGGAACAATAACAAATTTTAATTTTGCATCTAACTTTAACAACTAAAAACATTTTAACCCTCCATCCATTTAAATGCAATGAATATGTAAAAAGTGAATAAGTAAAGAAATGTGTTATTCTTGTCTACATGCTCTCTTCCTTTTGTTTGAAATGATAGGAAAAGTATCTCGAAAGAAAGAAAAGAGGATAAAAGATGAGTTTTTTTTTTTAAAATAATTGATAGAGGAAAATAAAAAATAAAAATGTTTATATAAATAAAAATGACATAAATATCTATAACTAAGTTAACAATATAATTAAGGACACAAGATTACATTTTTTTTCTTCCTTTCTTTTATTTTTCTTTCACAATCTTGCCATTCTCATGCACTTCTCGTTTTTTAGTCTTCAATGATTCAATGCAAAGTGATGCTTCTGCCTCCTTCAGAAAAAGTCGATGCTTTCCGAATTCTAAAAATTAATATCAACATAAGTCAGAACAAGATTTCCTTTTTTATTTTATAATCACTTAATATTAATTATAATTAAATAATATTTTATAAGTCCTTAGAATAACGAAAAAATATTAGAGAATCGGACCCAATCTAATGTTAAAAAAACTCTCATTATTTTCCCATTCATTTATTTATTGGGTTAAATGGTCATTATAAAAAAAAAAAACTGTAATCAATAATTAGAGTCTAATTCAATTCTTTATAATTAAACCCATTTGATTATAACTTAATTGATCACTTAGATTTTATTATTGAGATAAATATTTAGTTATGTCTTTATCTAATCCAACATCAAATTTCCCAAAAATGACTGATCAACATCAAATCTATAACAATGACTTCCACAAATATTATTTCTAATAATAATTTTAAATAAAAAATATAAATTTTTACTTATTTTTGAGTTAAACTTTTCTTACTTTTCATTTATTTTCTTAATAAAATATTTAGATAACGAATATTCTTTAACAAAAGGAATGAGTCATCATTGAACACTAAAGTTCATCAAATACATTATTATAAAATCACTATACCCTATCCAAATCCTTCACTTTTGCACAAAGAGTTTGATTAATGCATATGAAACAAACAAAATTGACAAAATCTATATCTTAATAACTACCAAATCTATGCACTACCAATCTTTCTTTCTTTCTTTTCTATTTTAATCATTCCACTAGTGGTGCTTATTTTAATCCTCCCAATTTGACAATTTCATATTCCATTCTCAAAGTTACTCTCATTTTCAAACTAATAATAATAATTTGTAACATTATAACATACCGATTGAAAATATGTAATTAATGTAAATATATATATA
>Ga0214544_1001424_pt1 | contig 49638 bp, 23 predicted proteins | sample CNSS3metaG_FD_160074 | JGI IMG/M metagenome (GOLD analysis project Ga0214544, IMG submission 160074) | Root nodule microbial communities from cowpea collected in UCLA plant growth center, Los Angeles, California, USA - CNSS3 | ecosystem: Host-associated > Plants > Roots > Nodule | place: USA...
CTCATGTGTAAATGGCTTCATATAAAAGCCAAAATTTCACTCATTTGTAGACACTCTTGAAATTTTATGCAATAGATGCAACTTGAGTTGAGAGCACTCCTCCCTCTATTGCCTTTGAGAGTCACCATTTTCTAGAGATTTCCTCTCTCTACCTCTAGCCACCTTCCTTAGGCTAGCATAGATTAGGAAATCCTATCACCTCTTTCATCTTCCATTGCTTGCAAGTGCCTTCCAACTTGCCTCCATTCCTTCATCCAATTCCGCTGCCCATGGAGCTCTTCATGCACCTTTGGAGCTCCACCATAATGGTATCAGAATTCAAATTTCTGTGTTATGCAGACTATTTAGGCGAGCCCAATATATCACTGGCCGAGCTGGGCTTTCTAACTCTATGTCATGGTGAAAAATTTTGAATTCTCGCGTCATTAACCGTTGGATCGAGCTGAAATTTTTATAGTAGATCCTAGACACATGATGCTTTGTTTTGATTGGTTTGATCTTTTTTTGAAAGTGTATAGTGAGAGCATTTTTTATTGTAAGGTTCCCATAGATTAGGTTGTTGACAACTTTGACTTTTGTCGTTTGTTTAATGCATAACTTTTTCTATAGGTACCCAATTGCATTGATTCTTTTTGCATTGAGTTCTTGATTAAATTATCTTTCATTTGAATGTTACAACATAATTTTTGGAGCTTTTTATAAGTTGTGGTTTATTTTTTAAAAGACCGCCAACCAATTTGCATATATGTGTTGTTAAGTTATTGTGTAATACATGATGTATTAAATTGTGAATTGGGAATGATGAATGGATTTTCATGGGAAAGTCCTTTACCTTGTGTTTGGATGAAGCATTTCAACAATTCTAAGTAATTGAAATGCATTGCATTTGAAAATCTTGCTATTGAATTCCCTCCATTTTCCATTTTCTAAATAACCTGTATGGATAGAGTAATTGAAATACCTTACATTTCAATTTCTTGTTTGGATAAAATAATTGAATTTGTCTTATGAGATAAAATTTCATTTTAATGATATTTATTTTAATATATAAATTTTGAAATTAAATTTAACAAATATAATTTTGAATTTAAAATATTTAAATTTGGTCAAATTTCGATCGAACTGACTCGACCAAATTTGGCTAAATTTTGGCCAGCGTAAAATTAATCCAATTTGGCCAAATTTAGGTTGAATTGGCCGAAGTAAAACTTTGTGTACTTTGGTGCGCATTGATGCATGGACTCAGAATTTGGAAGTTTATCCTGACACTCTACTAATCATTCAAACTCATATAGAGGAGAATGAATTAGGAGTTGAGAGTAGTAGGAGGCCCTAGTTGGAAGAATCATTTGTGGTTCTAGGAACCTGTATAGAATTAACCTTGTGGATGGAGGTTATCCATCACAAGTGCCAAAACATCCAAGTAGTTCTACCTCAATGCTTAGCTCCCTAAAATGATTTGATTTATGATTAATAGAACATTTGTTCTTATATTAGCTTACCCTCAATGATCACCAATATTTGGTGTGAGCATATGAGAACTTAGGTGTTGGCTTTCTTGGCGATGGTGATGATAGTGCAGTTGTTTAGTTTTAGTTTTTCTTTCATTGTTAAGTTGTATTTTTTGAAAAACTCTTGTAAGGTTCATTTTTTTGCCTTTTTTTTTTGGCTAATGTTTTAGATTGTGACAATATACCAATTTTGTGTTTATACCTTAGATAACTGTAATAGGAACTCCTAGGATATGGTTATCTACTACAAGTATTAAACATGTGATATTTTATTTTAGTAAATTTACTCTATTAAATGGGATGTTAATTATTAATTTTACCTTTGATTTTAATTTTAGTAAATAATAATTGTAATTCAGTACATTGATTATTTTCACTATTGTCCATATATGACCAAAATCAAAAGGGAAAAATAGCAATAATATTAAACATATCAAATTCTTTTCAATAAACATAATAATTACCTATATTGTACCCCTTTCAGAACAATTACACAACCTTAAAGACATTGTGGGCACTGAAATCTTACCTTAAACTTCATGATGCTGCCAATATCTAAACTTCTTTTGTACTTCAAATTTTTTATTCAAACAAAAATTTTATGTACTACGATTAACAAAATAAACTTAGATATAGGTTAATTTCAATTCCTCGTTGCTAAAAGTAATTTCACAATTACTATTGATAGTCATTCCCAAAAAGAGCTTTCAAATATATTCTAATATAATTACAAACTATAATTTATAAACAAATAACAACTTTAATAAATTATACATCTACAAGATAAAACAAATAATATTTACATAAAAAAAATTATATGTTCAAACAGTTCCTGTGTACCATCATTTAACTACATAAACTCCCAATATAATAAATATAAAATAGTTTCCCCTACCATGAGGATTTAACCTTTAATTTATAGGCAAAGTGGTTACAAAAATAATAATAATCGGCTCACTAAAATATCTCTCCTATATAAAAAGTATCAACTAGTAATAGAGAAACTTAGGCCCAATTCTTGGGCCCATAGACTTTATGTCAGCTTTGGGACGTCTTATCCATATTTAGGAATCAGGTCGGGCCTCGAACGACCAGGACGGTACAATTCTTAAAAACAATCTCCATTCCACCCATACACATTCACCTTGACCTCATTTTCCGTCATTCATCACCTATTCATTTCACCCTTCATCATCACGAGGTTCCGCAGCGGCAGTTAGTTCTAGTAGAGGTTGAGAGACGTCGAAGAAGAGGAAGAACAAAACCCCTTGTGCAGAAGAAGAAAAAGAGGACACTAGTGGTGATGATGATAACCCTGATTGAACACAACAACAAGGAGTGGCACTTGTTGAAGCTTGCATAAGAGGGGGAAACCCCTCCGAATTTTGGAAGAAGAAAAGGAAGAAGGACATCAATGACGTCATACATTTTAGGGCTTGTGAAGCCATAATGGAAGACAACAAAAAATGGAAAACGATACAATGGAGTGAATTGCTTGAATGAAGATGTGAAAATGCAAAGTGGTTCAAAGAGGAAGATTAAGTGGAAGAAGAGATGATAATTGCTTCAGAGAGGAAGATTGAGTGGAATGCGAAGAGGAAAAGTGAAATGACTTAGAGGAATAAAGGATTCAAACATATTATGTTAGGTATTCTAAATTGACATAATAACTAACATTGTGCTCCACTTATTATGATAGGTCCACCCACACCAGTCATTATAAGTTTAACATCACTATTATAAAGGATTACTTTAAAGAAAGGCTTACAAACTCAACATCACTACAAATTAGGTTGGGAAAATGGAGTTTCATACTATAATTGAGAAGGATAATGGAAAGCTAATTTGGATGATTATAGAGGATGAAATTCGAGAAATTGTACGATAGTGTGATGGCACTAGGAGCCTTAAACTAGATGGATTTAATCTTGGATTCATTAAAAAGCATTCAAAAATTGTAAAAAGGGATGTTGAGAAGTTATAACTAAATTTCAGTTGAATAACTTCATACCAAAAAGGTGCAATCCTTCTTTCATATCCTTAATAGCCTAAACAAATAATCCTATTTGCTTGCATGAATATAGACCTATTACCTTAGTGGGTTGCTTATATAAAATAATAGCTAAAATATTATCTAATAGACTTAAGCTTGTTCTACTTAGTATAATTGGCAGAAATCCATTTGCTTTCATTGAGGTAGGGGTTATTGGATAGAGTTGTTGTGGCTAGATGGAAGCAATTTTGGGAGCCTATAGTGAATCAAATAAAGAAAACATTAACTTGGTAGAAAGGAAGGTTCTTCTCTTTTGTAGGGAAAGTGTGCTTACTTAAATTAGTTTTGACATTTGTACCATTGTATTATATGTCTTTATTCGAAATATTGGTCTTAGTTATCGAGGACATAATGAGAATACATAGAAAATTCTTGTATGGTTGGGGTGTAGAAGGAAGGAAAATAGCATGGGTGAAGTGGACAACATTATGTAAACCAAAGGGGAGGGTGGTTTAGGTATCAAAAATATAAAATTATATATTCAACAAAGCACTGTTGGCTAAATGGAAGTGAAGATTAGGTATTGATGAAAAGGGGCTATGGAAGGATGCTTTGGAGTTTATATGTGTATCTTGGAGAAGTTTGGATGATAGAAAGACTGTCCCAAGATAATCTAAATGGTGGAAAGATTTAAGAAATTGTGGATCTAGTGAGGACAAAAAGTGGTTTGAAGAGAATGTGATGTGGAAAGTAGGTTCGGGAAGTAGAATTTTGTTTTGGGAAGACAAATGGACAAGGTATAGATCACTTAAGGAGGCTTACCATAAGTTATATGCGAACACATATAACAAAGACCAAATAATAAGTGAATGCACGAAGTGGGACAATGATAGATGGTAATGAAATTTGTCTTAGAGAAGGCATTGGTTTGAATGGGAGAGACCTCAATTGAAACTTTCTTGGAAGAAATTGATAGCAAAGCTTTTGTTAGAGGAAGAAGCTATATTTGGATGTGGAATAATAGGGAAGATATGATATACATTGTTAAGTAAACATATAAAAGTTGCAAGGCGCATGCCCTATAAATAAAAAACAATTATTTAAGGACCTTTTGAGATAAAGGTTATCCTTTTTGCAAAATGAATTTTGTGTGGCGAGTTATTCTAAATGGAGTGTTGACAATGGTTAACTTAAAGCTTAGAGGGTCATCTTCTGTTTACCTATAAAGTGGCTACTAAAATATGAAATATGTTCAACAAATGGATTGGGAACTTTATGGTAAGCCATAACCAAATTCAAACACATTTTGAGCGTTTTCATCAATTAGAGTTAAACCACAAAGGTAATATGCTATGGACTCTATGAAATCATAGGAACACTATTTGAAAGTTTTGAAATGGTTGAAATGTCAAGAATGGGGAGGGGTTGAATTGGCTAGTTAAATAATAGGGTTACTTTTAAAAGCCTAACTTTGTGTTTGGATGAAGCATTTCAACAATGCTAAGAAATTGAAATGCATTGTATTTGAATTGATTGAAATTAAATTCCCTTCATTTTCTAAATAACTTGTTTGGCTAAAGAAATTACCATACCTTACATTTCAATTTCTTGTTTGGATAAAATAATTGAATTTCTTGTGAGATAAAACTTAATTTTAACAATATCTATTTTAGACTTAACTAAGTTTTGAGTTCATGATAAATTTGGAAACAGACCGGACGATCCAAATAGGTCGGCTGACCTGACGACCCAACCTGGCCAGGTTGACTAGGAAACCTATACAAGTTAGGATGGGTCGAACGACGATCTAGACAGGCCTGATCAGCCTGACGACCCCTACGCGTCGATCATGCTTGTCAAGTTCATCGACCCAACCCAACCCAACCCAACTCGTCTAGGTCGTTGGCTCGACTTCGCCCACTAGGTTATCGTGCATGCTCAACCCATCTGGGTTGTCGAGCCCGTTTATGTCATCAGGCACACTTGGTAAGTCTGTGTCGTTGGGTCGGCCTGACCCGTCAAGGTCGTCGTGTCGGTTGGTATTGCCTGGGTCGTTGGACTAGTCGGGCCCATCATGTCATTGGGTCAGTTAGGCTTGTCGGGTCATCAGGCCTACCCCACATGTTTGGTTGTTAGACCCGTCCGACACCTCTAGGTTGTCTGGCCTGCTGGGCTCATGACGGGACCGTTGGGCTCGCTTGTCTTATTTAGGCCATTACACTCATTGACTCATCTTGGTCTTCAAGTCGATTCAGCCTATCTTTGTCTTTGAGCCCACCCGGCCCGTTAGGCTTGTCTTGGTTGTCAAGCCAACCTAGTCTATTTGGTTTGTTGGGCCAACCTGACACATCTTGGTCGTTGGGCTTGTCAGGGCACTATGGGTTGTCAGGATTGACCAACCTGTTTGGGTTATCGACTCGCCTGACCTGTATGTGTCATCGGGTCACCCTAGTTCGTCTGGGTCGTCGAGCTTGCCCGACCCATCTTGGTCGTCGTGCCTTCCTGACCCACTTGTGTTGTTAGGTTAGTCTGGTCCGTTTGGATTGTTTACATCCCAACCCCTCATGGTTGTCGGGCTTGCTTGGTCCTTTTGGGGTTGAGCCTAGAGTATGAGGTTGAGTGACACGAATTTTAAATTCCACCTCTTTTTAGGATATTTGAATTTCTTCTAATATAGATTATCGAAATATTTCAAAAAAATGCATGCATTTTAAATGCTTTTTAATTTCTCTATCCAAATAAAGCATTTCATTACAAAGAAATCTAAGTTATTCAAAAAAATGAATTACTTCATTAAAATACTTTATCCAAACACAGCATAAAACAATTTTTAATTGAATCAATTCAATCATCAAGTATGGATGCAAACACTCCTAGACTGAACACTTTTAATCGATAAAAAATGGAGTTAGCCGATTGATTTCACTAAACAGATGAAGTACTGATATAATCAATTGATTGAATCACAAAAATAGTCAACTAAAATACTAAGAAAAATGCATAAATGCGAATTTGTGATTTAAAGCAAGAACAGTATGAAAGATCAGCCAAGATAGATTCAAATGAGTTATACCAACATGAACAATGCTACAGATAATGCTAGATCACACAAGAATGTCAAAAAATGGTTCAACTAAAGATTCTTTAAACTTCAAAGTGTAAAACAAGAGAGAAAGGTTAGAGAAAATAGCAATGCACAAGATTATTATACTAGTTCACTCAAACCTAAGTACTATTTCAATAGATTTACAAAGTTTACACCCTTACACTTTCAAAATATGCAAAAACACACACAAAGACTCTTGTCACACAACCTCTTGCAGACTTGGAAAACCACCAGGCACAACCAAAAAGCTTGAGAAAGATCAAACCTCAATGGTAGCACAACCCTGCCTACCACAACCACATTCCCCAAGCTTCAAACACCAAGCAAAATGCTCCAAGAATGATCCAAGATCAATCTTCACCAGCTGCAATCTATATGATCACAAAAGAGAGAGAATTCCCCAGCTTCCAGAATGATTTCGCGCTAAAAGATGGTCTTGCTAACTCTCTTTCAAAAAATACAACTTTAATAGTCAAACTGTTACGAAATTCAACAAGTTGATTTTTAAATCAATTGGTTGATTTCACTTAACTTAAGTGAAATCAGTTGATTACAGAATAAATCAACTAATTGAATAAGTCTCAGTTAAGACTACTGCAACTAACCTTTTAATTTGTTAAAAATCCATTCAACAGATTAAAAGACAGGTTGATTTTTAAATCAATTGGTTGATTTCACTTAACTTAAGTGAAATCAGTCGATTACAGAATAAATCAACTAATTGAATAAGTCTCAGTTAAGACTACTGCAACTAACCTTTTAATTTGTTAAAAATCCATTCAACAGATTAAAAGACACCATTTAACTTGTTGAAAAACATTTGAACAGATTAAAAGACACCTAAGACCTTATACATCTAATTTATGCAAAATGGTCTACAACATTAATTACAATCTTCAAGCTTGTTTTCTCCATGATTGATCTAGATAGAGGACATGCATACAAGGCTTGATCAACACAAGTAACATCAAATCTCCATATCTTCATCAATGTAGCATGGTTCCAAGGCAATGGCTTCAAGTACCTTCATCAAAGCTTCATCAAATCTTCAAGTAGCAAATCATCCAGGCTACTTATGTCAACAATATTGTCTTTAGGAATAATGTACTAGACCTAGAAGAGATTGTTAATTTGGCCCAAGTGTGGGTATAGGTATAGCTAAAAAATAAAATTAAAAATGTATATTTTTCATTTTCTGATTGTTGCCTATATCCCATACTTTGTTTAAGGTCCATAACTTAAAAACCCATTATATTTTTTTGCATTACTGTGCTAGGGGCAATAATAGGCTACTTGTAGAGGGTTTCTAACTTATAATCTAGACTTTATGGTTTAGAGTTTTTTCTTTTTTCCTTGCAAGTGTGGTCTTCAGCTTACTATCTATGGAATAATCACTTTATACTATGCTTTGTTAAGTTCTTTGTAGAGTAGTTGTAGAGACAGTTTTATCTGGGAATTCCTCAAAACCACTTTCTTTACATGCATGTTCAATATGCAAGAGGATTGTATGTAGCTTGTGACACGTTGATATATTGTGCTTAAGGGTTGAATAGAACATGAATGAGAAAAAGAATACCCTCATGTATTCACTCTACCTTTGTTCATATACAAAGCTTTGTGAAAATGTACAGGAAGATCAGCATGATCTTGACAGATAAAGCTATATTCTAAATTTGTAGTTGATGAACTAAGTTTTTTCTGTGTAAAAGGGTTAAAGCAACCAAAGTGCTTTATCATTAATAAATATATTTATTTGCTGATAAAAAAATAGAATAAGTGTAACCATTATTAAAAAAATGTCATCGATCAAATTATGATGATAGGTCCATCTACACCAATCATAATAGGTTTAAACCTTTATTATGAATATGCCACCGGTCAAATTCTTATGGCAGGTCCACCTACACCTATCATAATAACACTACAAGAAAGTCCTTAAACAATGATCAATTTTAGTGACAAAAGTTAATTAGTCATATAGTGTCCAATTTGGATACTAATTTATAAACTAAAAATTATTGGTAGTTAAAATACTTTCAAAAATATTATCATTGGTCTCTATATTAGTAACTAAAATAATTTTTATTATGAATTAGTTTCTAAATTAGTCACTAATGTTAATTACCAGAGTTTTGACTATTAGAGAAATTGGTCTCTAAATTAGTTTGGTTTGTAATTAAAAAATTGTTCTCTAAACATATTTTTGGTCACTAAAATTAATTATTATTCAATTTTTTTTTGTGATATATATTTAAGTCTTTATATCTCACCGGCTCAAGTCTTTTTGCATAAGTAAGTTTAATTCTAAATTTTAATCATATTATTTTAATAATTAATTATTTAGACAATTTTATTACAAATATTTTACTACACGTTACTAATAATTTTTTAGTCAATTTTATAATTTAATATAAATAATTAATATTCAAATTTTAGATTTTCATTTTGATGTTTACCATTAAAAAGTAAAATAAATCCGTGTATAGGAGGCGTCTCATACTAGTCTACAAATGGAAATAGAAGCAGCTAAAAAGCGTAAAAGATATAGCCCTGCATAGGCACGTAGTGCCCCGTGTGGGCCCATGCTTTATACGTCTTGCATGCATGCAACCTATGCCTATTCCCTCTTAATTAAGACTTAATTAAGATATGCCATTTTCTTTTGCTCTTTCCGAAGGGAAAACAAACAGCTAGTCCATACTCTTTTTTGCAGATGTGGGGTCCATATTCTTTAAATCATATTAAAGTTTTGAGTCTTATTATTCTTGCGGCAATTGAATTCGTGTTGGTTACGCGCTTTAGTATGTATTTAACACATTTGGTTATCCAATTAAATAGAGAAGGATTTTCCTATGACATTACAACCGGTACACATAGGTTGGCCCAACCAAGTCTTATGGAATTAGGATGGGCTACTCGCAGCTCTCCTTTTAACTCCAAAGGTACAGTAAATTAATTATTTATTTGTCATTTTAAGTGTTTATCGGTTCACTAAAAAGTAAAATAAAAATTTAAAATCATTCCTAAATAGTTTTTCATTTATATGTAAATTTTGATTTTTTATTAAGAATGAAAATAGTCAGGTTAATCCTCTTCAGACGTAAAATGTCAACAATATTTTTATTTTATTTGTACAATATTTTATTTTTTTGTTGAATATAAACATTTAAAAACTAAATCACATAATTTTTGTATATTTAATTAAATATATCGTATTTAAATAGATGTTGTAGGATGTTAACACATTTTCTACACAATGATTAATTCTTGAACCCAAAATCCAATTTTCACATGCCACACTTATCTCTATGATTTTTTCATACTTTTCAAGAATATACTACAATAGCGAATCCAATTTTTTTTTTTTTTTTTCGATCGGTCATCTCGTGATTTTGGTTACAACAATTTATGATTATTTTTTTATAAGGAATGACTTATAATTTCTTTATTCAAGATTTTGAATTGATTTTGCTGAGACCCTTACTTTTTTTTCTTCCTTTCTTGAATTAGAAAGAGCTTGCTTTGGAATCTTTTGTTTTCCATTCTTCTCTCCAACGTTTAGATTAAAAGAAACTTTGTGTAACTTATTTTGAAATATCTCATCAAAATTATAATAACTGCTACTTGCAATCATGTTTCAAATTAATCATGAGTCACGTAGAATGTTTTTATATATGCATATAAAATGATTGTTTGATTTAAAAATATTATTTCTTCTTAATATAATTATCAAGATATGTTTTTTAAACATTGTGACTTAATAAACAATAATTTGACAATCAATAATCATATTAGAACATTTCTTTAAAATAATCTCATTACTTTACATTAATTCTATAAAAGAAATAACTCATCCATCATATTGTCTTCCATTTGCAAGCCAAGTTAGGTTCTTAGCATCGACATTAGCAAATAAATATTTAAGTATGATCCGAAGATATCATAAAACTTTTGTAGGAGGACCATTTTCATGTTATCTTTTTCACAACCATCATCCTTCACTTTGTATCGTGATACAACACATTGTGGACAACTTTGCAATGGCTCAAACTCTTTTTCGTATAATATGCAATAATTTGATCATGCATGTATTTTCTTATATTCCATACTCATTGGATACAATATCTTCTTTGCCTTATAGTGACGAGTCAACAATGTATTAATTTTTGGAATCATTTCAAGCAACAACTCTAGTAATTCATTAAAACTTTTATCGTCCACCCATTTCGTACTTTAATATTAATTAACCTTGGTATTCCTCACAAACATGTAAAACTTGAACAGTCGGGATACAAAAGTTTCTTTGAATTATCTTTCAATGAATAATAAAAATATGCTTGTTGAAAATTATGTTCTCTATCATAACAAATCTTGTCCTCCATGTGATCCTCATAATGTATGTTAGAGTATTCACAATGAGATACAGTTGAAATGTCAACAACTTCACCATGTCAAGTCTACATTGTATAACTCTTTAAGAACCATCACAAAGTAGATGTTCTCATATCAACGAAATTTCTAGCCATCTCTCGTTCAAAAAGATTACACAAAGACAATAATAGCATCCATTGACACCTTCCTTATTTCGTTTAACAAGTTGCATAAACTCTTCAACATCATTCTCATACACACCATTGATTCGACTTGCATTCATCTAGCTTCGATTCGTTACTACATAATACAACAACTTGGTTTAGGCATGGATATCTCGTATTAAAAAGAAAGGGTGTTACCCTATCACCATCAAATATGCTTCTGAAAAACTAACAGCGAAAACTACGATTGACTCGAGTTAGGACAACATTGAGTTTTGTGACCAATGTTGCAAAAACATGATACAGAGATGTGCGGAGGAGAGATGTGGTGGAGGCAAGGTGTGCTGTGAAACTGAGGCACACAGAGGCAAGGCACAGAGGTGTCCAAAGAGGTAGAGGCAAGGAGGGGCTAAGGCGCAAAGATAAAATGAAATCCAAGGAGAATAACACCAGATGACCAAATGGCTCAATAAGGGCACAAGTAGAGAAGATGAAACGAGTCTAGTGGTGACTGAACGAAGTAGTGACAGAGAAGATGATACATGCTCATGGATGGATAATGGAGTGGCGGGATGGAGAAGATGAAACACACAAAACAAAACTGAGTTGCTAGAAAATAAGAGTGAGAGGCACACATTAGTGCTAGTTTGGGGATATTACATCAGTTCCACAACTCAATCGATGTAGTATCCAATAATATTTTTTTTACCACAATAATATTACATCTTTGGCCACTTAACCAATATAAAATGTCTCAAAAAATAACTTTTTTTTTTGCTCACACTCCTATTACATTTGTTGGCCCACGTAACCAACGTAGAATATCCATATTACATTGGCTTTATTGATAGCCGATGTAATATGTAATTTGGTACTTATAAAACTATCATTGCATTTCTTTTTACATCAGTTATGCTCTAACCGATGTAAAATGTTGTTGTTGATTTCTCCGTGCACAGGTGACGACATTATATGCATCATGCTCTGATGCCAAAACAATATTACTTCATCTATTACACTAAAAAAGGGTAACCATTGGTGAACTTTAATATGGAACCTAATAATACAAACTCATTTTTGGATGAGGCAATTTAATGGAATAATTCATTTATTTGGTTTGAAATTCTTTAAAGTAAAATGAATTCTTTGGATGAGGAAATTAAAAGGAAATTAAAATTGAAGCATTTCAAGAAGGTATTTCAAATAACTAAAATAGTAGAATTTGAAATTCACACAAAAAAAGAAGAAAATTGAAATTTCAGTCATTTTCACTCCACTAACAAAGGTTGAGTTGAGTCGACACGTGAGGAAGGTTAAATCGAGTCAACTTGGGCTGAAGGTTGAGTCATGTCAGTTCGGAACAAAGGTCAAACCAAGTTCACACGAGCTAATGGTCGAGTTGAAGTGACTTGGACTGAAGGTACAACCAAGTCAGCCTATGCCAAAGGTTGAGCCGAGCGGTTTGTGTTGAAGGTTGACCCAAGTCGGTCCGAGCCAAAGTTGAGGTAAGTTGGTCGAGGTTAAAGTCGAGTCGAGATGGCCCATTTCGAAGTCGAGCCGAGCCAAACCGAAGTCAAGTTGAGTCCGTCTGGGCCAAAGTCAAGTCGAGTCGGCTCGAGCCAAAGGTCGAAATGAGTCAGCTTGGGTCGAAGGTCGAATCAAGTCGACCCAAGTTGGCAAGTCGGGCTGATGGGCTAGTCGAGTCGACCTGGGCCGAAGCTGGAGCCGAGCCGGCTAAGACTGAAGATTGAGTTGAGTTTGCCTAGCTCGAGGGTCGAGTTGAGTTGGCTCAGACCAAAGGTCGAGCTGAGTCGGCCTGTAACATCCTGACATGATATTACAGATTTAAATAATAAAATAAAATACGAAATTAAAATCTCATTAATTGTAAATCCATTTCCCAAAAACGCGGGAATTTCAAAACTTTATTTACTTCAATAATAATTCCAAAATTCCTAAATATAATTCCTAAATACAAGTCCAGTAATATTGATAATTACAACTTATTTGAAATCATAAAGACAATGTAAAAACTCTGAGAATATCGCCCCAAGGCTAGCCCCGCTCCGACTCTACGCCTCACCAGATCCACCTACAACACCATCTACTCATGTATACTGCATATACGATCATCGCTAAACACAAGCAGATAGGGTGAGCTAACAGAATAAACATATAAATATAAACACCTTTATATATACCACACAAACACACCAATGGAATCCCTTCCCTTGATTCCACACCACATGGCCACAACCATGTCAGTCATGTACTACGTCTTCTAGTGAGTACCCCAAGGTGTCTTGTTGCCCTACCTATCGGCCACAACTAATAGAACATGTGCGGGAAACCATTGTTATGGATCATACACCGTAACGCCAGGTGGAGTTCCCAAATACGAACATAGTTCGTAATGTCCCAAGACTACCAAACTCGTCAGCTAACTACTGAGGAGGGCAATCTATCTAGACCAATCCGTACAGGCCACAACTGGCACACTCACACCGACAACACTCGCCAACCTAAGCTCAACTCAAGGGTTCCTCCTGTTCATCCGTCATCCCGAGCTCAACTTGAGGGATGCTATTCTGAGCTCAACTCGAGGAATGTCACTTGCTTTACCCCTATCTCGAGCTCAACTCAAGGGATACGTTCTGAGCTCAACTCAAGGAACACCAGCAAGCCGACCTTTAAGGAATCCTAAAAGACTTGTAGATCACGCAAACAATACCAGCAAAAACCAATTATGCTGCATCAAAATCGCTTGGCGCTACTCACATCGCGCCAGGCGCAACAGGCCTCCAAAGCGCTTGTCGGGGGACACGTACCGTCAGGCGCCTTGCGCCTTAGATGCCTCTAACCTTGCAGGGGTCACCTAGTGGGACGATTCCTACCACTAGGCACCACATGTCTAGTTCCCCTCTGTATAGGTCACTATCGCCTTACGCTTTAACACCTTCGCCAGGCGTCGTATCAGTACCTACACTATACTGGTTTAAAATCATTCAGAACTATTTCTATTCCTCATTCCAAATGTCCAAGCTCACGTGTTAAGTTATCACAACTCATTTGTATCACCCCTCACATGATTAACCCCTGATCACAACTCCTACTTCCATTTAATTGCAACACCCCAAATTACTAAAGTAGGCTTCCTTTTTGTTAACCTTACTCATTCTTGCTATGCAACAATCAACTCATTTTCCACGTACTAACATTGTCTCTAGATTTCCCATTCATAGTTCCTAAGGTCTACCAACACTTCCCTCGTTGGGTTGAACTAAACCAAAGAGTAAGTCCTATTTCTAATTCTCCTTCACATAGCTTGACCAAACCCTTAATTTGCACTATACTACATTTATGTAGCATAGTCTTAGAATGACCAATATCACATCAGCTTAGACAACATTTATTATGAGTCCTCATTCCCTACCTGATCTATGCCTTCCCCATTGTCTTTAACCCTGAACTCATCCAACTCTAGGTTTTAGCCAACTACTTTACTTCCTGCCTTGGGTATTATCATTATCCATTCAAAATATCACTCAAAATCCCTCTCATTGTTATCCATCGAGACTAGAACGGAGCCCAATTCCTCACTACACTCAATAGCCACCCAATTCTCCATGGTCTGTGATGGTGTCTGACGGCCCATAGCCTGTGGCCAAGCGGTGCAACCAAATTCTGGAAAACCAAAATTCCTCCCTGCACGTACGAACCTTAACATCTTCTTTAACCCCACTTTGACCAATTCACTCAAACTTACTACAATTAGATATGCTCTAATATTAAATTATCACAAAACCATTCACAGCCAATCCAATTTACTGTAGTTGATTCCAAAAAACCAAGATTCCTCAATTATTCAAACCCTAATTCGAGAACATACCCAAAATCATCAATCCTCTCCAATTACCTCACAATTTCACAATTAATTACTACCATTTGCTTGATTAATGATTTTAACACCCTTTCCACTGATCTAGGATAGCCCAGAACCCATAGAACATCAAAAAATGCATCAAACAGACTCGCGTCACTTGGCGGGTGTTCGTCACTGCCAGCCAGTTCATCAAGAAAAACCCAGAAATGGGTTTCAGCATTTCAGCGCATGGCGGCCGAGACTCTACCGTCAAGCAGTTCCTCTCAAGGAACCCAGAATTACCTTGGTAAGGATGAGTCGCCTGGCGAACATTCATCTCCCGCCAGGCGATTTCTTGAAAATTCTAGAAACCTAGAAAATTAATGCAAGAACAACGTTTTCATGCATAAACAGGATTATTCATCATGCAATAAATCTTGGCATACAATTTAACGAGTATAACTCCCCTAACCTGGTTTCCTTTACTTAGTTTGAATGTGAGATGGTTCTTCTTGGACAAAAAATGGCTTCCCTTAGTGCTCCCGCAATCCAGCTCCAAACAGACTCTTACTTCTCTCAACACACTCTCAAATTCGCTCTCCTCTCACTATGTAACAATGTCAACCTTGCAAACCTTTCTTCTAACCTAAAATTGGCCTTTTAAGGGTGCCTTAATGCTAGGTTAATTACCAAAACGCAAATTTGGTGGAGGCTGCCATTCAACTAGGGTTTTTCCTTGCCCTTTCACCTTCGTGCCAAAGGAATTTTGGCAAAAAGATTGTTTAGTTTAGGTTCACCAAGGTTCAAACTCATACCATGCCAATGTCAAATCAATGCATAGCCATTTAACCAATTCATATTTCGTGATGATTAATATAATTCTATGATTATATTATCACTTAACATGGTCGAACTTATTGTTAAAAATAATAATAAATTAACTAACACAATAGGCATACATAAGACTTGAACCCAAGTCCTTTCACACAATAAAGTACTTTCAACCACTTGAGCTAGTACTTTTCCACATCATAGAAGTTAGAAATAAATGTCATAAAGGCTCCCACTACTCGCATTTATTAATTATTTATTTATTTAATTAATTAAATTTCACGGGTCTTACACGACCCAGGTTGAATCTTTGTGAGTCGATCTGAACTCAAAGTCAAGACGAGTAATATCGATTCGAAGGTCGAACTAACTCAACTCAGGCTCAAGGATAAAGTTGAATTTGTCTTAAAATAGAAATTAAAATTACTTTATCTAAACAAGAAAATTGAAATCTAAGATATTTCAATTACTCCATCCAAACAAATTATTTAATAAATGAAGAAAATTCAATTGTAAATAATTCAAATACTAAATATTTCAATGTCTTAAATTTTTGAAATCCCTCGTCCGTCCAAACACACACATGATAAAGCTTCTCTGCTTAGTCTTGTCTACTTCTTCCAATAACTTCTTCAAGAATTCTTTTAAACCTACCAGGAACCCTTTCGAGCTTCCTTGGCCAATCCTTTACCTAGCCTAACCAAGCCAACCTAAAGCTTAAAACTTGAACAATATTATAAATATCCAGGAATCTTCTAAGAAGCAAAGGTTTGATGATCGATCATGAGCATATTTTGAAACCTGAGCAAACTTCCCTTCTTCTTCAAGAAACCTCAAATCAACTTTCCATTATTTTTCTACGTGTTTCCACTCAAAAGTGTTTATGTTTTTTAAGTGAAATAAAAGCAATTAATAAAAGGAATTACAAGAACTACAAAAGGAACAAAATTACAAAACAAAACTTAAACACAATTTTGAAGAAAAAGTAGAAAACTAAAGTAATAAAGTTAGATCGAAAAAAGAAACATGATATCAGATATGTAACTAAAAATAAAATTAAGTTAGAAAAAGACACAAAAATGAGTAAAACTAAAACAAATAGTCTTACGATAAAATTTATATGGATAATGATAGTTCAACCCGGCAATTCTTACCCCTTTTAAACCTACTTAAGTGTTAGCTTAACGTGGCATTTCCGTTTCGTTATTTTAATAATTTTAAGTTGTGTGATGTGGCCCGTGAAGTTGCGTGTTGGGGTGGAGAAAATGATAGGCGTGTGTGCATGAGAAAAATAGAGAAGGTGAGCGAAGCGGGTCCACCACTCAAGTGGTTCACTTTAGATTTTGTTCTTAGATAGTGGGTTGTCGGAAGCAGTGTCGTTGCCCTAACGGAAGTAACAGATACATTGTTTTTTCGGACTCTTGTTCACCTTCTTCGGCCACCTGAGAGAAAAAGGTTTCCTTTTAGAACCCCAATGTTGATTTCCATTGTTGTGCCTCTGTTTTGTCTTTGGTCAGTGTTAAGCAACGAGTGTTTCTTTTTTTCAGAACTTGAAGTGCCGCCATTGAAGTGAGAGCAAGCAAAGAGGTTCCCAACCCTAAAACGATTGACGTTTGAAACCTGTGTAGCCAAGTTGTTCGCACGAAAAGCTGTGGGTTTGTTTTCTATCATCTTCGAAGCAATCGTTGTCGCGGTGGGCATCGTGGTGTGGCACATGGTTCCACGGTTTGGTTTATGAAAGGAGAAAAAAACGAGCAAAATCCTTTCTACCTGTGCATTGTTTTTTTTTTTTGTAATAGTCTGACTGGGACGTTGGAAGAAGACGTAAACGTTCAACATTCGTTTCATGTGGTTCGTTGTCGGTGACCGTAGACTGAAATTGTGTTAATTGGAAAATCACAATTACTGCAACCAATAAGTGCCTTTTCCAACTTAAATAAATGGTTTTTTTCGTTACCATTTTTTGAACATTGGAAACCAGGATTGTTTATTGAGACTTTGTTTATTTTTTATATCATTTTGTACTTTCCATCAGTTGAAGTAATGATTTACTTCAATAGAATCAACCTTTGACAATGTTTGAAAATTGCAAGACTGAAATTGTGTTGATTCAGAAATGACAATTACCGCAACCAACAAGTGCCTTTTCTTATCATAAGAGAAGAACATTTGTATGGACATATACAATAATTGTATACAAAATAATATCAACAATTAAACCAATTCATCAATAACAACTATTTCTAAAGTGACCATGACTATCATATTATATTGACAACAATAAACCTCTTAAAAAACAACCATTATGCTGCCCTATAAAGATCATAGTGCTCAAGCACTTCTTGGAAAGACTACCTCCCTATTAGTTGCACCCAATCCAAGAAGCTTAAAAGCCCAAATATAAAACAAAAAATGTTAACGACAACAGCAATCCTGGTTTCCAGTGTTCAAAAGATGGTAACAAAAAAGCCATTTATTTAAGCTAGAAAAAGGCACTTATTGGTTGCAGTAATTGTGATTTTCCAATTAACACAATTTTAGTCTATAGTCACTGACAACAAACCACGAAAAATGAATGTCGAACGTTTATGTCTTCTTCCAACGTCTCGGTCAAACTACTACAACAACAAAAAAATGCACAGGCAGAAAGGGTTTCACTCGCTTTGCTCTCCTTTAAACAACCAATGCGAAACTATATGCCACACCACGATGCCCACCGTAACGACGATTGCTTCGGAGACGACAAAAGATGAACCCACAACTTTTCGTGCAAACAACTTGGCTACACAGGTTTCAAACGTCATCCGCTTCAGGGCTGGGAACCTCTTCGCTCGCTCTCAATTCAATGGAGACACTTCAAGTTCTGAAAAAAAAGAAACATTTCACCATTGGTTAACACTAACCGAAGACAAAACAATGGAAACCAACATTGGAGTTCTAAAAGGAAACCTTTTTCCCTTAGGTTGCCGAAAAAGGTGAACAGAAGTCCGAAAAAACAATGTCTCCGCTGCTTCTGTTGGGGCAACGAAACTACTTCCGAAAACCCACTATCTAAGAACAAAATCTAAAGTGAACCGCTTAGTGGTGGAACCACTTCGCTCGCCTTCTCTATTTTTCCCACACACATGCACCTATCATTTTCTCCACCCTAACACGCAACTTCACGAGCCACATCACACAACTTAAAATTATTAAAAGAACAAAAGGAAAATGTCACGTTAACCTGACACTTAAGCGGGTTAAAAAGGGGTAAGAATTGTCGGGTTGAACTATCATTATCAAATTTATATTAAAATACACTAAACAAAATCAATCAAAACAAACAAATTATCAAGAAAAAATCCTACAAAAGTATGATGATTCATTTTGAGAATTTTCCGAAAAAAAGTAATAATTAGATATTTGTGTTTATTACATGAAAAAAAAAACTAAAAATTATCCACAAAAAAATTGTAACAGTTGCCACTACAAAAAATCATGTAAATTGTGACGATTTTATTATGACGGTTGTTAAAAATCGTCACATTTTACAATATAATACGACGATTTTTGAACTGCCACAATTTACATGTAAAATATGGCGATTTTAACCGCCACTTTTTGAACTGTCATATTTTACATGTAAAATACAACGGTTTTAACCGACATATTTTAATAAATCTAAATACTAAAATTTTCTCGGGTTCAAATTCCCTCTTAAGTTTGAAAATTTTCCCTCTCAGTTTTTTTTCGGATTTCTTTCCCTTATTCTCAACTTTGCATTTCACTTTCACGATCCTTTATCTTGATTTCTCCTTCCCAATCTTATCTATCGCTTCTCATTTATTTCAACATTTCGACTTCTCCTCCCAACATTTTGACTTCTCTTCCCCGACATTTCAAGCGTCCTAATGTTTAAAGTGCCTCGACGTTTCAAGTTCTCGAACCTTTCAAGCTCGAATATTCGGTCACTTCCCTCTCGCTTCACTTTTTGCACCCATTTGTCTAGTGATTAGTAAGTTTAAGAAAAAAAATTGATTTAGGGTTTTATCAAGCATTTTGATTTGGCTAGAGAAAGTTTAACATAATTTTCTTTGAGTGTTTTGAGTCTTAATAGGTTACCCTTTGGACTATCTTGGTCTCGGTCTGGCATTGTAGGGCATTTGCACTGAACACATATCGGTCGAGAAAAGGTTTGGGTGTTTCAACCTTTCTTCATTTCGCTTGTAAGGGTTTTTTTCTACATTTTGTTATAAATTAGGAAAAATGACTTATAAATTAGGTCAGAAATTTTGGAACGTGTGTGGATTTTCAGGATGTTGGTATTGGGTTCTAACATATGTTGTTATTGCTGCTGTATTAATGGACTGTGGTGTGACTAGGAAGGATGCTTAAAACTTGATATGGTGGAGAGGGAGGTACAATACTATTCTCAATTTTTCACATTGGTCATTCTTTCCTCTTCAACTATTTAGACCTTAAATTTGTTTTGAATTATTTTTGTCTATATCATGTCTTTAATTTGGCACTTTCTAACAGATGGGAAATTTATGACTATAAGTAGTGAAAAAGTTAATAAACTCACCATGTAAGTTGATTTGTAATTTGTTCTATATGTGAAAAATTTTGAGCACGATAACGTCCTCTTATTCAGATGGCATATGGTATGATGAACTAGTTTTCGTGGTTGGATTTGTTTGTCAAGTTACTAACTTCGAGAGAGTTGAACCTTAGGGCGGGTTAAGATCATCAATCATTTTGGTTTTTCTTTTTCTAGGTGATTGATTGATCTATGATGTAATGTTCATGAAAATGGGTCTTTCTTTTCTAATTAAAACAATCTGAATTTTTTTATCCATTTGTATTCGTTAAGTTTCGTGATTGTTTTGGTCTCTACTTGCTTTGACATGGTCTAACTTTGTTCATAAATATCATGGAAACACTCATCTTACTTTGGAAGGCACATTGTAAAGCCAGGAAACTTCTCTTTTTTGAATGATGAATCTGATATCTTCACAGCATGTCCTAGAGTTTATTGCCATGTTCCATATCTTTCACCTAATGGTACCAAATGAGGTTGGTTTTTGTCTTGTCCCCTTTCATTATAAGTTAAAATATTTAATTTTTTTTTTGTATGGAAAGTGTAAATGTTTTCACTTTGTCAATCTCTTAGAAATGGTGGTAGAGATGTCTTATGAGTAATTTGCTTATGCAAGACCATAAACTTATCTTATGAAATTCTTTTACAGCATGATAATGTAAAAGCTCGTTATGTTATCAATGCATAAATTATTTGATGTTTATTTATTCATATTGTGAACTTTAATTGATTACAGAGCATGTTGAATTACTGTATATGTTAAACCAATAGTAGAATTTGAATTTGAATTACTGCATGTGGATTTTCCTTTTCAAAAGATTCTACTTTGTTAAAACTATTATTAGGTTTTATAACATTAGTTTTCACCTTTGTGGTGACAATTCTTATAATTTGTTGATTTCTATTGAAATCGAAACAAAATTCCACTTAAAGTAAGAAGCGTTAAAAATGGAATATTCTTGGTTCTTAAAAATTGGAATGAAATTACAAACTAACACTTTTTTATGTTTAAAGTGTATGTCATTTTAATTTTAGTTACCTACTTTCTCACAATTTTGAATTATATTATTTTTTTTCTCTCTGTTTAGGTTACATGTTTAAGCAAATAACTAGGGCTGGACAAAATAAACCAAATTGCACTGCACTACCAAAAACTGCACTGAACTAAAAAACAGTTCGCATGAACTGCACTGAACTGAAAAACAGTTCAGACGAACTGAACTATTTTTCTTAAAAATAAATTGGACTGAACTGCACTGCACTATAATATGAACTGAACTGTTTTATGAACTGTACTACGTCAGAACTGAATTGCACTATTTTTGAACTGAACTGCACTAATTTTTAACTTAACTACATTGTTTTTGAACTATTTTTGAACCGAATTACACTGATTTTGAATAAACTTCACTATTTTTGAACTGAATTGTACTATTTTTCAACCAAATTGCATTGATTTTGAACTGAATTACACTATTTTTGAACTGAATTACACTATTTTGAATTGAATTGCACTAATTAAATATGATTGTACTAAGCAATAATAATCTAAAGTTTATAATTTGAAAGTGCTTAGGAAATAATACTTGAAATATGCATCATACTTCAATACACCAAAATCAAAATATTAATATATCTTAATACATAGGTTCTCCCATAAACAACATCAAAATATTCATATATCTTAAAATATCTTCAATCATCTAAATTAATTGCACTTGAAGGGCCCACTTCTTCTTGATAAGTTATATCTACAAAAAAAATATATTTCATCATTTTTGAAAACTTAAAATCAATTTAAAAATATCAACTAGAAAAATATCATCATTTGTTGTAGCATTATCCACCATGACACTAAGGACGCGCTTCAACTCCCAGTTATTCAAACAAGCCTCAACATGTTTAGCAATGAGCTCCCCTGAATGACCTGTTGTTTGAGAAAAATTCAAAATTTAATTATTAGATAGCAAAGTGAATTGAATCTTATGTCGTCAATGGAACACAGAGCAATAGCAGAGAACAAAGAACATGGTGGACAGCGAGACAATGGTCAATTGTGAATTGGGCAGCGTTTCTATTATTAGATAGCAATTTCTAAACAGTTAACTGAACTTAATTTTTAGGGGTTCAATTTTTTAAAACTAAACTGTATAATAGTTCAGTTCAGATTTTATTACATATGGTTCAATTATTTTAGTTTCATTTAGTACAGATAATCTAAAGTTCAGTACAATTTAATTAAATATGTCAGGCCTTATGTAACATATGTTGAGTGGGTTTGTCATTTTTTGGTGAAAATTCACATTTAAATTTTCAGTTACTAAATCCATTGTTATACATGATAGATCTACGTAGAAAAATTTTATCCTAATTATACATAAAATTGATTTTTACTATTAAAGTGTCCCTGTCTTTTCCTTCAATCATCAACCTAAATTTAGAAAAGATTATAATATAATATTTCATTTAATTAGAAATTTTCCGTCTGAACTTTGGATCCCAATACAGAGAAATAGTTAATATATTTAAAATGAACGAAGTTTAAGTGCAAGAATGAAATAAAAAATTGTATAACTAAAAAGATTAAATTAAAACTTGAAATTGAATATAAGAGGTGTAAAAGTTTTAACTTTTTTGAGGGTGAAGTTGAAGGGTTAGACTTTAAGTACACACTGGCTCACTTATTCTGATTTCATGCAGATTATTTGTGCAAAAGGCAAAATAGGTTCAACTACGCAAGGAGCTAAAAGGCAAACACCTATACTCTAATCTTGGAGATTTTGAACATAAAAGGATTGTGGACTGGTTCAAATACTAGTTCAATTGATGATGGAGACAATACCGACAAATCATATGATCAAGCCAAGAGTCATGTACATTCTTTAGCAAAAGGGATTGATAGATAGACTTTCTTGGTCATACTAGACCAAGTGAACATCAACTATATTTGAGCTTTAGTATAAAAACATTTTATGATTATGATAAAAACTTAAGTTATAGAATTCCATTATAAATTTGTAATGATTTTTTTTATACTCTAACATGGTACTCTACTGTAAATTTTTTATTTAATAAAATATTATGTTTGTTAATTTTTTGTAGTATATTCTTTCATAAATTTTAAATTTTCAATAGTAAAATTAAATTTTATTGAATTATAAAATTATAAATATACATGAATAATAATAAACAATAAAATATTCAAATTAGAAGTGATAATAGTAATGGTTATAAATATCGTAATATAATGTGAATTGTGACGTTTTTAAAAGTTATTATTTTCAACATATTTAATTTTATTTAAAAACTTACGGCGGTTTTAACTGCCACAATTTACTTCAGGAAACTGCCACTTTATACAATGTAAAAGTGGCGGTTGTTGCGGCGGTTCGCTTGAAACCGCCATATTATACTTTGTGACGATATAAATTACGATAGTTTTCAAAACTGTCACAGACGTAAATTGTGGCGGTTAAAACTGCCACATTTTACAAAAATAATTGTCGTAATTTACACCATTTTTTGTAGTGTGCACAAAAAAATTATTCAATTTTTACCATAAAAATATTCATTTAATAACAACTTCATATTCAATCATATGTGTTCTTTGATTCGCTCGTTGCACACGTAAATGCTTAGTAACAATTAATTATTGGATGACCAACTTTATCAACAAAGACATTATTAAGTGTGAATGTTTAATAAGGAGGTACCAAAAGCTAACGAACAATAATGTTCCAACAGTTATGGTTGAGGAGATAATAATTTCTACAAAATGAATAATGGAACGCTATAAACTTGGAATGAAAAATGTTGAGACAAATTCTTAATTTGTATTTTGGTGCATTAATCAGACTTTCTCTAGATTAATAGTAAAAAAAGAAACATGATAATAGACTAACCATGTAAATATACTAAGCCACTTTGTACATATTAACCACGGATGAATTGTCACTAACTTACCCATACCATTTTGGAGGTAACATGGAAAATTTATAGATAAGTTACGATAAACATAAATTCCTCGATAAGAATGCATACAACCCATGACAATGTTTTTGCAGTTGATAACCGAGTACCAAAGAAACCTTCAGCCATAAATTTTGTCAAGATCTTGTCACCACAAAAAATGACAATAAAATAGACTAATATCCTTATTATAAATAAATGAATTGTAATTGATAAAAAAAACTTATTAAAAGTATATTTAGAGACAAAATTTATATGGTTTAATCCAATAGAATCTTCATAAAAGTTTGAAATAAATGTTATTTATTTATTTTAAAAGGAACTTTAGACATTTAAAATATATAATTTACCTTTTAAGATGAAATTAAAAAATTATTTTTAAATAATAATAAAGTCAACACTTGGTCATTTTATAAAAAGTGAAGAGTATGATTAAAATTTTATAGATATAAAAGGAGAAAATATGTGTTTTTAACAAACCAAAATTTTAAGAAACTTCTTTTATAGAAAATCGAAACATATATTTAAATCTAACTACTATTCTCCTTTATTTCATCTTTTTCACACGTTTAATATTTTAAGGATATTTTATTTATTAATATCAATAAAAAGAGTCAACCTTATCACCAGGACGTAGCTCTATAAATGTATTCTCCCATCATCGCATATTCACGCAACTGAACTGAACAAAGTAGAGAAAAACTTAATCTGTTTCATAGCCAGCCAAAGAAATGAGGAGTGCAACGCTCTTTGCTCTCTTCCTTCTCTCTGCCCTAACCTTCTACCCTCCTTCAACCACTGCTCAACCTGTCACGGACGTCAATGGTAACATCGTTCAAAATGGTGGCAAGTTCTTTATAACGCCAAGCATTTTTGGAATCGGCGGTGGAATTGAACGAGCCATAACTGGAAACGAAACTTACCCTCTCTGTTGTTCAATCTCCCTTCGAGACCGATCCAGGGCAGCCATGGATTATTGAATCCATGATCCGAATCCTTTATCTTCCTGAAGGCAGAGTCACCATTAGGCTCGAAGGCTCTTTTGAGAATAATAAGTGGATCGCTGTTGCGGGTCAGCCTGAAGGAACCGTGGTTAAACTTGGGTACCCAGTCTCAGGTTTCTTCACTATTCACAGAGCTTCCTCAGCCAATAGCTATAAGTTTTCGTTCTGTTCAATTGATGGCAGCTCCTGCAGTAATGTTGGGCTTGTAAGTGATGATGCAGGGAACAGGCTTTTGGCCATCGATCGGGATTCATTCGAGTTTGTTCTTAGGCCATATGAATCTGATGCATCTAAATGAAGCACTATCCATGAAAAACCGTACACTTTCTCCTTGTGAGAGATGTGTCTACGATGTGCTTTGGATGTAATTAGTTACCCAACACTAAATAAACAATATATCCAAAGCTTATGTTTTCGGTTTCTTTTTCTTTGCCCTGCTCATATTTGTAGCCATAGAACTTGTTTTAGTTTTATCCCTTCCTCTAAAGCCATTGAATTAACTTTTTTACATTCATTTAAACTTTTATAAAGGTATTATATTATTCGCTAAAAGCAAATTTTTTTTTCTTTTATTTTGAATTTATGGGTACCAAGCACCATCTATAGGATTTGTCTTGATCAGAGATCTCAAAATAAATTAAAGGTGAAAACAAGAACATAAAATTGGATATAATAAGGGATTGTGCGTCACAAGTTTTATTATCCTACCTCGAATTAAAAATTTATATTCATAGTTATTTTTATACTCAATTGTATGAATCTTTTGTTTCATTTTCACGCCCATCCCATCGAATATATTTTTACCCGTGTTTGTTTCTACTTTTTTACTGTTTTAATATTAATAAATTAGTTTTTATAGAAAAACCACAAAAAAAATATTATCAAATATTTAATATGTAAAATATATATACATAAATTGTAAAACCCTCTTTTTCTGCCCTAATTTTTAAAGGGATGGCCCTAATCTAATAGGCCTAAAGGCTGACCCATAGAGTGTCCAAGGCCCCTAAGACAGCCAAACCCCTCTCACTTCTGTCATTCTTGCAGACACAATACTCTCACACTCTCCTTTTCCCTAAGAGGCTCTGCTAGAGTTTAGCCCCAATCTTGGTCAAGTAGCTCAACCTTATTTCTTGCTCCATGTAAGTTATTCTCCAGCTCATACTTCTCCTCTCTAGGCATATTTTCGTATTTTTCAGTTAGGGTTTCGTAGTAAACTCATTTTAAAATTTGTTCCGCTATCTTATTCTGTTCATAAATCTGTTTCGTGAGCTGTCGTGCTCGACTATTGGGTGTCGAAGTCCTTGCTAGCTTATTTCCAGGTAAGGGAAGCTAGGGTTTATGTATTTAAAGTTATTTTGCCGATTTTTGGTCTGTTTGTATGGTTGTGCTGCTTGAATGAGGCTGTTGGTCGAATAAAAATGTATGGTGTGTGAGTATGTTTGATTGATGTGGCGCTACTTTTTTTCTACATTGCACACTTTTCGTAAAATAAAGATTCCTACTGCGTTAACCGTTGGATCGAGCTAAAATTTTAACAGCTGATTCTTAACACAAAATTCTTGACTTTGACCGATGGGATATTTAATCGGAGCTCTGTAGTGAGAGCAATTTTTATCGCAAGATCACTGTAGTTTAGTTGTTGACAACATTGACCTTGTTGCTTGTTTGGTTTACAACTTTCTTTATGGTTATTCAATTAAGTTGGTTCTTGTTTCATTTGGTTCTTGATTCAATCATATTTAATTTGAATATAAATACAAAAATTTTCTGAGCTTTACACAAGTTGTAGTTTTATTTCTAAAATCCCTAAATTGTTTGCATAATGTGATGTTAAGTTGGATTGCTATGTTAAAGCATGAGATGAGTCAATATGCATGAGTAAGAGGGTGTATGAGTTGTGAATGATGAGCTTGGATAAATCTTGGCATGTGATTTCAATAAAATGGTTGGTATCCAAATGGCATGGTATTGGTATGAGGTGAAATTCTATATTCATGGATTGAGAATGATGAGTTGGAATGGATTCAACATCAAATATGAATGAGGATTTGGTTATAAAGGTCGGCATGAAAGTTATGTGCATGATAAATCTTTCTTGATTGATTGAGTATAATTGGTCTATGTCAGTGCGTAATTCCTTGGAATCTCTAGGTGAGATTTCAGGGTCGTGCTTCAGTGATCGGGACGTAATTCCATGGCCCTTGTTAGTGGGTGTCCATGGTGGTGCCCCATCTATATAACTTGGTAAGGATTCAAGTTAAGGATTGCATCCTGATACTCTAAGGAGTCAGTTAGTCTCACTTAGAGTGGACTGACTCCTGTGATGAGAGTAACAGGAGGCCTGAAACTCATTAAGGGTTAACCTTGTGGGTGAGGGAATTGATTCATTGTAACACTTGTAACACATAGCTCGGGGGTGAGCAGCTCGGGGGTGAGCAGAGGTATCCACCACAAGTGCAAGTATCTGCTGAATCCAACCAGGTTATATGTATCTGGATGAGTCGAGTCGAGTCTTAGTGTATTGATTTGAAAGTCATAACATGCTTGGGTGTTATATGTATATTGGACTGTGAAAGTATACCTGATTGCATGATGACAATCTTTTTGGCTCTAGCTTACTCTTTGCTTGTTTGATTGCTTGTATGTTGTTCTTCTACTTTTGCGATGATCATCAATTTATTGATGGGAGCAGATGCGAGAGGAAATCGTGGTCAACAGGGGAGAGATGAATCCGCTACATAGTCTTCCTGGGCTGGACTTCTTGTGCTGATTGGGCTTTTCTTTTAGGGCAATGGCCCATGTGTTATCTGGCTTTTGGGCTTCTTTTTTTGAAAACTTTGTCGTTATTCCTCTATGTTTTATTTTGGCATCGTGGTGTGCCTTGGTTACTGTACGGAGTTGCGATTGTACTCCAGGACTGCTTAACATATTATTCTACGTGACGTTTCCTTTTAATTTGGTTTATTAATTAAATGAGACATTACATAAATAAATGTTAGTTGTATAAAATCAGAATACCAAACAATCATGGAATAAAATTGAAAGAATTATATAAAATATTACACAATTACACGTAAAATAAAGTTCATAACAACCAAAACATCCATTAATTTTGAAAATGTTAATGAAATAAAGTTGATAAAGTTAAGAGATTCTTTTATAAATATTTAAGTTTAAAAATATTTCAAATGTTCATTTACTTCATTTTTCAAAATCATAATACATAAAAAATACAATACACTCCTTACATGAAATGACACATAGAAAAAAAAACTAATAATAATTTGAATCCACATATATCATAGTACTTGAAAGGTCTTCGTACAATTGCAGTAGAAAAATTATACTTATGAAAATGAATTAGAAAATAAAAATATTTACAGAAAAAATCGTTACAAATTTATTCTACGTGATAGAAAAAAAAAATCAAATGTAGGGGTGTGCCAATTTGGTATCGTTGTTAAAAAAGTGTCAATTGTGTCCCTACTCTTGAAAAGTGCTTCCATTAAGTCCCCTTTTGACAGAAATAATTAACGCCGTTAACGACTTGCCACGTGTCACTCTTTGGTTTTTTTCTATATTTAATTTTTTTTTTTTTGCAAAAATTTTCTGTTGCCATATGTCATGTCCCTGTTGTGATATGTGGCAATGTCAGTGCCATGTGGTAGGACAATGCCACGTGTGTCAAATGTCATTGTCTTGATTTCAATTTAGTCCACATATATATCTCATTGTTTCAATTTAGACCCCACTTTAGTGTATTTGATTCCATTTTGTCCCAACTTTTTTAATAATTGAAATATATTTTTATAATCCCTTTTTTATAAGATTAAAACTAATTAAGTATAAATATTTTTAGAAAGTTAAGTATTGATATTTATATTAAAATTTAGTGGTCAAAGAATACATTGACAAAATATGGGTTAATAATATACAATAATGTAATATGTTAAAAAGTAATTTTTAATAAAAAAAATATTAGTATAACATTTATACAAAATAGATTTGGACTTGAATTGGAGAGAGATAATATTGCTCTATTTAAAGAAAAAAAGTGGGTGACTATATTGTTGTATTAGTATAACATTTTTTTACCACTAAATTTCAATGTAAATATCATTACTTAATTTTATAAAAATATTTATACTTAATTAGTTTTAATTTTATAAAAAAATGAATTAAAAATATACTTCAATTATTAAAAAAAATTGGACAAAATTGAATCAAAAACACAAAAGTGGTGGAGACTAAATTGAAATCAGTACAATGACATTTGACACATGTGGCATTCTCCTACCATGTGGCACTGACATTGCCACGTGTCACAACAGGGACTTGACACGTGGCAACAATTTTTTTGCAAAAAAAGAATTAAAAAAATTAAAAAAACCAAAGAGTAACACATGGTATGTTATTAACAGCGTTAATTATTTTTTCTGAAAGGAACCTAATTGAGACAGTTTTTAAAAGTCAGGACGCAATTGACACTTTTGTAACCGGAGGTACCAAATTGACACACTCCTACTATAGTGAGTACCATATGAGTAATTAAACCTAAAAATTATGATTCACTGAAATTGAAAATAACCATTTGAATAACTTACACAAATAAAAAAAAAGAACGTGTACATGAAGATTGTGAGAAGTGGGTAAGACACAAAAATGAGTAAAAGTAAAAGAACTTGTCTTACTACGAAATGCATATTAAAATACACTAAACAATATCAATTAAAAGAAACAAATTATTAGGAAAAACTCCTACACAGGTATGGTGATTAATTTTGACAATTTTTCAAATATAAAGGAATTAGAAAATTTGTGTTTATTACCGGACAAAACAATTATAAATTGTTCACAAAATGTTGTAACAATTGCAAAAAATATTATTCAATGTCACCATAAAAGCATTCATTTAATACCAACTTCAGATTCAGTCATAAGTGATTCGCTCGTCACACACGTAAAGGCTTAGTAACAATTAATAATTAGATGACCAACTTTTTTTTTATCAACAAAGATATTAAGTGTTGATGTTTAATAAGGTACCAAAAGCTAATGAACAATAATGTTCCAACTGTCATGGTTGAGGAGATAATAATTTCTACATAATGAATAATGGAACGCTAAAGACTTGAAATGAAAAATGTTAAGAAAAATCTTATTTTGTCTTCTTGTCCTTTAGTTAGACTTTCTCCAAATTAATAGTAGAAAAATAAAAATGGATAATAGACTAACCATGTAAATATACTTTGTACATATATTAACCACAAATGAATTTGTTAGAATCGCGCAACGGAATGATTTGTGTTTAGACAAAACTTAAGAGAGAGACTGAATTTGGTTCTTAATAAAAGTTGTGCTTTAAAATTTTTTCCCTTTTAACACTACAAAAAAAAATAGGTATTATCGACGATCGAAATCCGTCATAACCAAGAAATATCCATCGGTAAACGTGTTTTTCCAATGGATTGTCGATGGGCCGACATTCGTCGGTAAATGTGGTGTAGGTAATAATTACTAATGGATTATGTCCGTTGGTAACAACTTACGACTGTATCCGTCAGAAATTACAGAAGGATATGTCTGTCAAAAATTATCGATGAATTATGCTCGTTGGAATTAACGACAAATATAGTCGTCGGTAACTATCGACTGACATAAACTGTTGGTAATGTCATGCGTCAAGTGTTGAATTTTTCGACGGATTTGGCGACGGATAAATTTATTGGTATTGTCAATGACATTTTGTGGTACATTCTGCAATTTTAGCTTCTCAAAAAATAGTAATTGTTAAAGTTGCAATCTCACAAATACAATCAGACATGCCAATCTCATATATAATCCTAGCCATGTAATCCAAACAAATATCTTACAATATTATATGTTTGGACACACCACACAAACATCAATATTCTAAAATGTCTGCATATAAATGAAAAATCAATCTAAACATCTATTAATCACAATATACAGTATGTTCTTTAACTAATGTAACTGTTAGTTTTGAAATGGTTGAAAAGCGAAGAAGGGGGGTTGAATTGGCTAGTTAAAAATTTAGGCTATCTTTGCAAGCTAAAAACCACCTTTAATTGAATCAAATAGATCATAAAGTTAGGATGCAAACAGTACTGAATTGTACACTTTCAATCGATCAAAAACAGAGTTAACAGATTGATTTTACTAAACAGATTCTGTTCTGGTATAATCAATCGATTGAAACAGAAAAACAATCAACTGAAATACTAGGAAAAATGCAGAAATGCGAATTTGAATTTTAAGCTAGAAACAATGCTCAAGAATGATCAAGACCAATTCCAAATGATTATACAAACATGCTCACTACTGCAGATGCCATGGAAACATGCAAGAACATGAAAAAGATGATTAAAGCATAAGTTCTTGAAACTTTAAAATAAAAATGCAAGAGAGAAAGGTTAGAGAAGAGAGGACACCACGAGATTTTTATACTGGTTCACTCAAACCTAAGCTACATCCAGTTTGTCAAGGCAACCTTAGCTTAACTTTGCACTATTTCAAAAGTTTTACAAAGTATCGACCCTTACACTTCCAAAATATGCAAAAACAGCACAAAAGACTCTTAAATCACACAAGAATCACTCCAGCACAACAAGAACCCTCTTGCAGACCTAGAAAACCACAAGGCACACACACAAAGCTTGAGAAAGATCAAACCTCAGTGGTACCACAACCTAGCCTACCACAAACCACTTTCTCCAAGCTTCAAACCAAGCCAAAAGCTCCAAGAATTGATCCAAGATCAATCTTCAACAGCTGCAACAAGTATGATCACGAAGGAGAGAGTTTCCACAAGTTTCCAGAACAAAATTATGCTCTAAAATGATCAACATACCTCTCTTTCGAAAATCACAGCTTTTATAATCAAATTGTTATGAAATTCAACAGGTTGATTTTTAAATCAATCGGTTGATTTCACTTGACTTAAGTGACATCAGTCGATTAAAAACTAAATCAACTGATTGAATTTGTTGCAGTTTAAGACTACTGTAGCCAACCTTTTAACCTGTTAAAAAGCCATTCAACATATTACAAGTCATTTTAACCTGTTGAAAAACCATTCAACAGATTAAAAACACAATAAAGACCAAACTACATCTAACTAATGCTATAAGATTTACAACATGAATTACAAACTACAAGTACACTTTCTTAATGATGTAACTACATGGAGAGCACACGTTTCAGCCTTGATCACCATGAATATCATCAAATCTCCTTTCCTTCATCAATGTAGGCTTCATTTCAATGGTAATGGTTTCAAGATAGTTCAAAAGAGCTTCATTCAATCTTCATCAAATCTTCAAGAAGCAAACCACCTTGGCTTCTCATGTCAACAGTAACCAAACATAATATGTAACTAAGTCAATATAGAATGAAGTTCTAATAATCCACGTAATCATCCAAATGATTTTCTTCTTCCATAGGATCTTCTTGTTGTTGGGACTATGGCTGGACTATAGTGGGCTAGACTAGAGTGGGCTAGATTGGAGTGGGTTACTAATAGGGTGGTATTGGGCCGAATTGTTGTTGTTGAAGATGAGTGTGGATATCAGGAGGCAGATAGGCCATGAATAGATTTTGAAGGTTTTGAAAATCCCGACTCAAATTTTGATAAGCTTAATCATGCTCCTCTAGTTGTTGCGTGAGTCGATTCACGACCTCTTCAATTGTGCTAGAAGAAGATGGTTGTTGTATGTGGATACCTCTTCCAACAATGTAAATTTCGCCAAGTTCTCCAGTCCCATAAAGTCTTCCTTTATTTTTTCCACCCACAATGTCAATCCAACACCATGTCATAATTACGTCTTCTTGATCAGCATCATCATTATGCTCTGATGCATCAAGACATGACCCTTGCTCAAATCTGACTTGTGACAGTCTACTTGAAAATTCTTACTGTTAAAGAAAACAATTAGAAATTAGTTAAATAAGGTATGATATTTAAGTTTAAAGGAATTAAAGCCTTTTCATAATACCATAACTGCCTATCAATCACTCCCACAACACATGAATTCTTAAAATTCAATAATTGTTTTTCTGAGATATGGTTTCTGTACCATAGACTTACCAGATTTTATTTGCTAAATAAATTCAGTACAAATCACCAAAAAGACTTTAGAAAAGTCATTATTTATTAATTGCACCATAACAGAACAAAAACACAACAACAAAAATTGTTCACAACTACATGTTTCATACGTTTGAATTACAACTCTAAGTTCTTATAATTAAACAAATGAAAATGATATTTCATTTCCATCAAACAAAACAGAATAGATATATATTGCTGCAACTCCAACAACTATTTTGGTATCCTTTTCTTCTTTCGACTATAAACTGCGAACAGAGTTTGGATTACACGGCTTTTGAACCATATCCGTGGATCATTCCTCATACGCACGTACATATCGTTGTTGGTTACATCTTTGTCTTCTGCAGCCTCACTTGGAACATGCACTTCATTCAAATTAATAGGAGAAACAAATTGATCTTTACTTCTATTTTTCCTCTCAGCCAAAGTTGATTTCAACTTAACAATCGCTCCACCAAGTTCACGAATATCATGTTCTTGTTGCTCAATTACACCCATAAGCTGCTCCTTTTTTTTGGTTCCACCAGAGACACACTCTTTCCTCTTACTTTTGTCACACTCGCCATCACCTTTTGATAAAGCTTCTTTCACAACTAACTCACTTATTTCTTCCTTAGAAAGACAAAGATCATGCACAATCTGAAATTTAATTTCAAACAAACAACATTAATAAATTGCTAAAACAACTTAAACCACAAACAATGCACGAAAAAATAATAGCAAAGTACCACATTATTTTTCAAACTACTTCTTATTGACACATCTCCAACTTTGTAATCAATCTAACGCAACAACCTTGGAAAGGATTCAATAACTGCACTCTTTCTCTTCACAAACAGAAAGTGATCAAAAGCCCATAGCTACATCATACAATAATACAATTCATTTCAAACAAAGTTACTCATTCATAACAATAAACAAAATGCTACAAAACACAAAATTCAAGAAAAACAAACTAACTTAGCTGCAATAAATATACGCATCCGACAACATGAAATTGTTTTTGATGTAATTGCTTCTTTAAAACAATTGACGCAGAACACAAACTACCAACCAAGTACGAATAAACCACACCACCCTAGTTATATTTAACAAGACTAGTCAAATCATCTACAATTCTAAAAAGTGAAACAAAGACTGTTCCATTTCTATTAGGCAAAAGAAACTCAGAAAGGCCTAAAAGAATGTACAACCGACAATAATCTTCTACATCAAGACACTCACACTCAGTCAAGAAATAATTATATACCATACTAATTGTTACCTTTTTTTCAGAAAATTTCTTCCTACAAACACTATCAACGTCAACCTCCTGTAAATCAATTCTATCTCCATAAACCCTCAACCCCAAGCCTACACATACGTCTAATAACTTAAACGCTACAAATTTGGAGTTAATCATGAAACCTCCTCTACTCTCCACCCACACATTACTTAACTCACAAAGAAGGTTTCGACTAATCTTAACTCTTTCATGCAACAAAACAAACCACCAAAATGGTGTTTGTTGAATACATTGTTTTTGCTCCACACTTAACTTCTTGTTCAACAAACCAATATATTGTGTTCTACAAGAATGTCTTAAATTAATCTGCAAATATTCATATTAAAAACCATAGGTTAAACTTATTCTACTGAAATATAAATTAAGTTACAAAGCAACAAAAAATAAAATACCTGACTTATATCACTACAATCTCCAACCTCACAACCTTCACTACCTTCAGAATCTTCACTAATGCCACTCCTGTCAACTGACCTGCAATTATAAAACGCATTAACCAAATTTAATTTAACAAATTCGGCACAAATCAATCAAATTACACACAACATAGACAAAAATCAACAAATTAAATGTCACAGATATCCAAGAACACAAATCCAGTTTGCTTTTTGTACCCACTCAATCCTAAATGTCGAAACCAACAAACTCACTTTCGAACATCCAACAACACAACTGCAATTTGCATTTTGTACCCACCCGACCCTAACTGCCGAAATAGTTCGCATTTTTGGTTACACAAAACAGTTCACATTTCGAATTAACAATCCACAACAACATTTACGATTCACATAGCATCGATTTGGGGAACAACAACACATCAAAATGACATTTCAATCGTCGAACAAGAACATACGAAAATGGGGTTTCATTTAGGGAAAAACATCACAAAAATAAGGGATTACAATCGGGGTAGTAAAACATACCAAATTGCCCTTTGATTTGGAGAAGAAGAACACTAAAATTAGGGCTTCCAATTGTCGACGAAGCTGCGACAACGATCCACCTCTGTTATTCTTTCCCAAAACCGCACTCTCGCTTTTCCCTAAACCGCAACGTTCACTTCTTTTTTCTTACTTTTCCTCTGCTGCGCGTGACCTTCAAACCTCAACATTCACTCTCGCTTCTCTCACGCACCACTGCTCTTCTCATATTAAAAAACATGAAAATAAGGCATGCCACGTAGGCGACTAAAAATTGGATCAAATAAGTGAGGCATTGTATCATTATTCATAAAAATATACTAAAAATATAGAAACTAAAATACCAACAACATTACACTTCAAAAATGCATAAACACCCGACCAAAATGACAGAACAACGTAAAAGAACGAGTGCCATTACAAATTTCAAAATGACATGAAAAATCCATAAAACCTAACCAAAAGTTTTAATAAATATTTCCACAAATTCACTGATACAAATCAGTGTAGTTGGCAACGACGGTGTTGGGACTCGAAGCGTAGATGTTACAGCTCGTGTGGGCTTTGCTGGAGCTAATCCAAGGTCTGAGATCTGCTCGGTGCAGTCGTGCAGAGCATTGTCGTTGGCTCGTGACGGCGACATGTGGGCTAGGCTAAGCTTGAAATCAACTTGTTCTACTTCAGTGGTGAAAACATTAACAAAAGAATGAACTTGTGAAAATTGTTTGTGTTTGAGGCATTGTGGTTAACTGGAGTGGATGTGTGGTCTGCACTTGTTGCACGACACAGAGGAATGGGCATACGAGAGGATGGAAGTGGTGAGAGGGGTGCTTCTGGTGTGTCTTGTTCACGCTCCTCTTGAATCTTCAAGAAGAAAAAAGAAATTTAGAAATGGGAAGAAGAAGAAATGTGTACATCTTAGTGCTCATGTTATGGTCATAATACTATAGAAAGGGAGTCAAAAAAAACTTGTAAAATACTATCAGCATTCATGACAATTTTAAAACAATTTAGCAAGAGGCACATGATAAGTTACCAGTGCACAACATTTATCTGCGTCTCTTGACCTTAAAAGACAAATAAGAGTTATGATAAGGTTCTTTGGGATAATAAGTACATCTTCATAGTTAAAAAGTACACCAAACAACTGCATGGGTGCACAAAATAAAGCTATTTGTATAGTTGTACCTCAAGCTTGCTTCCACCGGAAATGTCTGCCAATTAGGTGTGAATTCAGCTATATGATCACTAACAGAAAGAAACCACTCTATCTCTCTTCGCCACGTTGCTTTCTTCTCTGATCGCAGGGGTTCTAATCTCCAAAGTTGCCCAAAGAGTGTAGCTATATATTTGACAAGTCATCATAACCAATGCAAATTGGTGAAGAGTTAAAATTTAAGTATGTTGAATCTAAGTCTGTTGTAAAATAGACTTAAACCCGAAATGATGACTTAAAAGGCCTATTAAGACACATTAACCAGGGGCGGAACTTGTAAGTGACAGGGGAGCAATAGAATTTATTTTTTTATATATTTATATATTTTTTAAAATTATATTTTAATATTATTTATATTAAGTTTATATTATGGAAAATAATAATAAAAAATAAAACAAAGATAAAATAAAAAATTTAATGGATACATTAATTTATAAAAGATATTAGAGTTTTTTTTTTATGATTATAAGATCATATTCCACCATGTAAGATATCATGAAAGTATGTGAGAAAAAAGAAATATAAAGAAATAGATTGGAAACAGCGATTTGAGAACACATAGATTGAGATTTAAATATACATTCTCACATGATCTCTCACATATCAAGGTTAGTATCTTATTATGATTTATGTAGGTTAGATTTATGATTCTTCTTAAGATATTTCTCCCAAATTAGTATAAATCATAATTATGATTTTAGGGATTCTATGAAATTGGTATGAATTCTAATTATAATTTTTCCCAAATTAGTATAACCCTTAATTATGAAATTTAGAAATGTTGTGTTTTCCGCTACTGATGATAAATTTTTTAAGTTTTAAATTTATACAGTGTTGCTTACTTAAGAAAAGTGATATGAGTTTTGTTATGTTTTGCAATGTAAATGTGATAATTGTGATTTGTGAATATAAATTTTATCTTTTTCTAAATAAGTGAGAGATAATAAATTTATATTAGAAAGATTACGATAAATAGTAAAAGAATTGATTTTTTTTTTAAAAGAGAAAAGTTTGTGATAAAGATGAGAAACAATGCATCTATGTTAACTAAACTTAAGAAATTTAATGAGAACCAAGAATTCAAGACAAATGAAAACTCTAAAATTCCTAGAGTTACATATAATGAATTTAAAAATTCATTTGTGATAAAGATGAGAAACAATGCATCTATGTTAACTAAACTTAACTAAACTTAAGAAATTTAATGAGAACCAAGAATTCAAGACAAATGAAAAACAAATCTCTAAAATTCTTAGAGTTACATATAATGAATTTAAAAATTCATTAGAACGTGATCCGAGAAAAGCGTCCCTACATTTGACAATACCCACCAAATCAAATTGATGAGGTACGAAAGACTTATATAAAATGGTATTCGTGGTTTGGTATCTTGATATAATAGCGAGTGATAATCACATTTTTTTGAATTCTACTATTATATGTGCTTGTTTTAAGTAGAGGAAATGAAACTTTTTTTTAACTAAAAAAATTTATATATAAAAAATCTAATTTGGCACCCCTAAATTTTTTGTCCAAGTTCCGTCACTGACATAAACATATGGAAACCAAAATATTGTATAGATATAGTCTTTCATCTCTTTCAGATACATCTTTATAGTCATAATAAAATTATAGGTTAAAATACCTTTTTTGTCCCAATGTTTGTCAAGTTTTGTCAAATCAATCTTGATTTTGTTTTTGTGTTCAAATAGGTCTTAATTTTCGTCAATTTTGTTCAATTAGGTCTTTTTTTTGCTAACACGGTTTAAATCATTAACGACCATGAATAGTAACTGTCATGTGTCACTTCGTGGTTTTTTTATTTTTTTAATTTTTTTAAATGTCCACATGTCAATCCAGCAGTATGCCCCGTGTTAGAGTCAATGTTTTATATTCAATTTAGTATCTATATTTGTTATTTTGGTTCAATTTAATCCTAATTTGGTTAAAATTGTTCAATTTTGTCCCTATCGAAGATGAGACCAAATTTAATTTTTATATAAAAATTATAATGATGTGAATTTTAATATATTATATAAAAATATTTTTCTTAAAATGTGAATTTTAATAAACATATGGAAACCAAAATATTGTATAGATATAGTCTTTCATCTCTTTCAGATACATCTTTATAGTCATAATAAAATTATAGGTTAAAATACCTTTTTTGTCCCAATGTTTGTCAAGTTTTGTCAAATCAATCTTGATTTTGTTTTTGTGTTCAAATAGGTCTTAATTTTCGTCAATTTTGTTCAATTAGGTCTTTTTTTTGCTAACACGGTTTAAATCATTAACGACCATGAATAGTAACTGTCATGTGTCACTTCGTGGTTTTTTTATTTTTTTAATTTTTTTAAATGTCCACATGTCAATCCAGCAGTATGCCCCGTGTTAGAGTCAATGTTTTATATTCAATTTAGTATCTATATTTGTTATTTTGGTTCAATTTAATCCTAATTTGGTTAAAATTGTTCAATTTTGTCCCTATCGAAGATGAGACCAAATTTAATTTTTATATAAAAATTATAATGATGTGAATTTTAATATATTATATAAAAATATTTTTCTTAAAATGTGAATTTTAATATAAAAATTAAATTTGGTTTCAATTTGGAGAGGGACAAAATTGGTTCATGTTAACAAAAATTAAGACTAAATTGAACAAAAATCATGAATATAAGGACCAAATTGAATATAAAACATTGACTCTGACACGTGGCACGATGTTGGATTGACACGTGGACATTTAAAAAAATAAAAAAAGGAAAATTTTAAAAATTTAAAAAAATCACGAAGTGATACATGGCCGTCACTGTTCATGGTCGTTAATGATTTTAATGGTGTTAACAAAAAAGACCTAATTGAAAAAATTGACGAAAATTAAGACCTATTTGATCACAAAAACAAAATTATGATTAATATGACAAAACTTGACAAAAATTAAAAAAAAAGTATTTTAACCTAAAATTATATTAAGTACACAATCTTTTAGGCAATGAAAATGGTTCAAACAAGACTAATGTAAGCCCAAATATTGATGCAAAGTACATAAACAGATATTCCTTTGTGAAAGTAGACTAAAAATGGCTTAAATACCTTTTTGATCCTCATTTTCATAGTGTTTGTTACGGATGGTCCTCATTTGGACAAAATGTTTAAAATGGTCCTCAATTTTACCGAATGTTTAAAATTGTCCTCATTTTCGCAATTCGTGTTTTATTTGGCCCTTTTCTATAATGTCGTTTAAATCATTAACGGAACATTGTACATCTTCATTTTCGTCTTTCTTGAACTCAGATTTACAAAGGACAAAAAAGTATTTTAACCTAAAATTATATTAAGTACACAATCTTTTAGGCAATGAAAATGGTTCAAACAAGACTAATGTAAGCCCAAATATTGACGCAAAGTACATAAACAGATATTCCTTAGTGAAAGTAGAATAAAAATTATGGCTTCTAATATTAAAAAATACCTTAGCAACCATCATCCTAGATCTTGCCATTTTGTAATAGTTGTTTCTGATTTATCAGAGTCAAAATGAAATAAAAAGCAACTGTTAGTAGTAATCATTTAATCCTTTCCACTCGGACCAGAGAAGAAACTTAAGAAAAATTTGTCCTTGTGAAGGACAATTAATGCGTGAAGAATGTTGTTTGGAGCTTCACAAATCTAAATCCCCAAATACATGCATAAGACTGAAGTTTCTAGCTCTAACTAAATTTAGTAGAAAACAAGATCGGTACACAAATCCCTCTCCTCTGACACACACACCGGAAACAAAAACCATCGGACTCTCGCTTCCACCACCTCCCTAGCCTTCAACTTCACCATTGAAACACGCAATAAATAAGAAAAATTCATTTGATTTCAAACAAAAAAAATGCAAAAATACAAAATCCATTTTATATATCATTTTCAATTACATCATAAATATATAAATCATATTCAAACACTTAAATGGTAGACTAATCCTTCAAATTACCTAGTGAAATCAAAATATCATGAATATATAAAATCAATAAGTACCAGATAACCAAAAGGATAAAAACCATTTGAGGGAGCAAAAGGCATCCGCGTCCATAAAGAAGAAAAAATATTCTTATTTGCTTTAATCAATTACTTTGTTTGATCAAATTCTAAAAATAATTTAATAATATTGTTAAAAATAAATAATAAATTTAAAAAAGTATTTAATGTTTAGTAACATTTTATTAAAATGATATTATACCATAAGTTAATTTTATTTATAGTGACATTTATTTAAAAATGTTACGATATTACTATTAGTATTACTTACAGTGACATTTATTTAAAAAAATGTTACGATACTATTATTAATATCAGTTACACCGACATTCATTTAGTAAAATGTTATTATATTTCATAAAATTGATTTATAGTGATAGTTTTAGTAAATGTAACAAAGGAAATATTACTAATAACAGGAAAGAAAAGGTAGTAGTGTTTGTTTCCTCCTATGCTACTATTAAGATTATTTCCCATTTTTATCTTGCTTGGAAAGCACTTAGAGGAGAATTTTACACAAGAATTCAATGACTTCTAGAACACCGGTAGAACACCAGTGCTCCAAAAATCATGCAAAAAGAAGAAGATCTATAGATGGGACATAAAAGGAAAAATGTCATAAAATATACTTCCTCCTATTCTTCATTGCGTAATTCAAAAATGCGAGTAAAACTATAAAATTAAGATTAAGACTAGGGATGTAAAGGGAGTTTGGCCTGTTTTGGCCCGCCCAGCATTTTTGTCCGCAAAGTGCGGATCGGGTTGGCCCGCCCCGCAAGTGAAGATCGGGTTCATTTTTATGACCCGCCCCACTACCTGGTCCGTAGCCCGTGGGCTGGCCCGCGTTTATACTCTTAGCATCGCCCGTTCACATGCTTGAAAGAAAGAGATTCAAAATGTGTGGTGTAAGAAATGGTCCACTTTTACCAAATAGTAGTGTCAACTACTTACACTCAACACTTTTGCAGCATCTTTCAGTCCAAAGCCAGACACCGTTTCATTATTTCTCACTTTTTTATTTGACTAGTTTTCATTCAAATCATGGTCTTATGTGAATCTCAGCACAAGAAATTCCAACATAATGAATAATTCAGTCTCTCTTGTCTTTTTTATCAACATTAATAACAACATTCAAGAAACCCTATTGAGTAAATATACAATTTACCTTGAAGAGGGGTCACTGCCATTGTTCGAGGGTCGTGCACCGTTAGCTTGGATGGTAGAGCAGGCGTCGCTGGCTTCGATGGTGGAGGAGTCGTCGCTGCTTGCTTTGATGGTTGGAAAGAGTTATCGGAGTTACTGAGAGGCACTACTATCTCTTTCTATTTCAGGGAGGCACACTGATGCCCTTGACCACATCATTCTTTGTGTTGAGTTTCGTGAAGGAAAGGGAAAGAAAGAATTGACCACTCACTCACGCACCTCACCTAACCTACCACTCTACTAAGGCCTTCATTTTTTTAATTTTGTTAACGGACTATCAGGCCAACCCGCCCCGCCCCATCGTAAGCCCGTGCGGGCTGCGACCCTGTGCGAGGCTTGTAAGACCCAGGGAAAAAAATAGAATAAAGAGAAGCACATGAAAAAAATAATTAATGGTTTGATTAAAATTGTTGAGTTATTTAAATTAATTATGTATTGAAGTATGATTTGTGGAATAATTATTTAATTGTAAAAGTAATGGTCAATTTTCAAAAATTTAATAAATAATTATATTTTAAAGGATAAAATTGGTATTTTGAAATGTGAACACAAAAGAGGGAATCTCTTTATATACATACATACATATATATATATATATATATATATATATATATATATATATATAAGAATAATAAAAAACAATCAAGATTTTATATTTAATTTTAGAATATTAACAGAAAAGGCTAAGAATAATAAGAGATAAAACTAGTTTTAAATATTAGGGTTTTGAGAGGAGAGTTTGGGATGGTGGCATAAAGAAAATAAAAAACCTCTAGTTTTCAGAAGAACTTAAAGGGATAAAAGGAGAGAAGGAGAAAGACAAGAGAGGAACGGTGGTGAATGAAGATCGAGAGTTGTAGAGTGGACAATGGAAAAGTAAACTGGAATCTAGGTAGGGGAAGCTGATTATGCTTTCTGGTTTTGTTTGAAGTTTGACCTTACTTCTTTTGTTTTTGTGTTTCTTTTATCTTTCGTTGAATAATGAGTGAAGATTAGAAGCATATGCATGTGTATAGAATGATGAGGAATGTTGTTTTGTTCTAGTTAGTTATCTTCATGTTCTTTCTAGTTGATGGAATGGTGATAGTGTGACTTCGTTTGATTTGACGACCATTTGTTCGGTTAGTTGCTTATGTGAATTACGTGTGGAATGTGAATTTGGTTTTTATTATGGAACTTTATTTTCCATGCATAATGTGATGATGTGTATTTTGTTAGCAATATGTAATCCTCATATGTTGCATGTTGGGAGTGTTTTGCCTTACTTGAAGACTCATGTTGGAATTAAGTGTTGCGTGAGGTTTTTCGTACCTAGAGACCTAGTGAAGACTCTTTCAAAATAAGGTTTGATTGTGATCTTAATGCTTAAATGTTACTTTAATGAGATGTTGAGTATTATTTGTCATATTTTATTTACGAAATTTTTTTATATATCATTGTTTATGATTAGCTTACCCCTATTTGTTTGTTTGTGTGTTTGTTGTTTGTAGGATGATCGTATAACGAGTGTGTTATACGGGAGCAGATGATATTGCAGATAATTTTGGCATGGAGTAAATTGACGAGAGGCTGGGATGAACTCGGGAGTTTCGATAATTTATTTAGTTGTTTTAAATCAGATACTAAAAAATATGTAATTTTCTTTTGTTCACAATTGTTATTTGAATTTTTAGACAAATTGACGTTTTGAACTATATAATTTAAATCAAATTAAAAGTTTTTTTATTAGTACATTTTCAATGATAACCCTTTTCCACTAAACGCAATAATTTTCTAACTTTTCACAACATCCCAAAATTGGAGTGTTACAAGGCGAGCCTATGCGAGCCAACAAGGTTAGCATTCCAACCTGCCCCATAGTTTTTTTTTCGGGCCTACGGCCAACCCTGAATTGTCATCCCTAATTAAAACTGCAAGTTTCTACATCTTCTTCCAGAAAAGAGAAAAACATTTTGACACATTGGAGCAAGCAATATTCAGGGTAAAGTAAAATTCAAAATTATTATAAAAAAGTTGCAATCATAGATAGGACGAGAAATTATATACCAAAAATAGTATATCATACAATATTCACTAGTGTAGAAAAGCCTTTTTATATCGGTTAAAAAAGGCGTTTTATACCAGTTGTGGAATCGATATAGATATAGGCAGTATAGAAAGTTTCAACTTTCTATATTGGTTCCATAACCAGTATAAAAAGTTCCACCTTTTATACCCCTTGTGACTTTAACCAATATAAAAATTAATTTTTTATTTCTTTTATGAGAAATTCATTTGTGCTTCCTATTGCATACAAAACCTGTAAATAATTATTCAAAACATCCAGACAACAAATTTCATTCAATGTGAAATTTACATAAAATACAATATAAAGTTTATATGAAATATAATACTAATCACACTCCTAATAGATAAAAATTATATTATTGGTTCAAATTTATTAGATGAAAACTAAAAACAAATGAATTCTAATCACTATATAAATGGAACAAACAAATTTGTAATTAATCTCAACCCTTAATAGAATGCACTCAAAAGAGTGTTTTAAAAAGTATCCTCTTCTAGACAAGTAACCGATTTAGAAACAGTATACTATACCATCCCATCATCATAATGTTTATGACATTCATTAAAGGGTTTTAAGTACAAAAACCATGCTAGCATTAGAGGAATACTGTAGTGATTAGACAACATAGCCTTCCCGCAACTTGTCCAAAGATAAAGCTACATCTTTAAGATGAGGGACAACCCAACCATATTTTCATCCAAAAAATAACAAAACCAAAGATTTTAAATAAAATGTATTTGTATTAATTTTTTCTAAGCTAAATTGTAGTCTGCATTAGCATAATCAAATGATATATGCAGTAGCAAGAAATTGAAATTTCTACGCTCGATAACAAATTTATTTTTAATGCTAAGGTAACTACAAGTATCCTTCAATACTACTAAAAAAGCACAAGTAAACTATTCATCACACTTTTCATTCATTCTTCTTCTTTTTTTAAAAAAAATTTCTTATCAACAATAGACATTTATACAGTGGTATTCCATATAGTCAATAATAAAATAATAGATAATTGAAATCAACATATCACATATACACTAATATTCCATATAGTCAAGAGAGTCATTGGAAGTAAAAATTTCAATTAAATAAAGGGCCTTTTAGAGATAATTTTGTTAAATATAGTAAAATTAGTTTAGACCAATGGGAATACTTTGATTTTTACAAGCATTTTAGTATATGAGAAAGAAGTAAGAACAAATGCGAACCTCGTAAGATTCCCCTTTTCTTGGGTTAAGTATGTTTTAAGTCTCCAAACTTTGACTCAAAATTGGAATTCGTCCATGTCTGAAACTTCGATACATTTGGTCCCTAAACTTTAAAAATGAATGAATATAGTCCTTTTAACCTAATTGTGTTAACTTTTTTTGATGTGTCAAATGCTTTTCATATTAGTATTGGAGTTTTTTATACTGTTTGACACATTCTTAGTTCAATATCTACTGAGAAATATGTTCGACACTTCAGAAAAAGTTAACGTAATTGAGTTAAAAGGACTATATTCATTCATTTTTAAAGTTTAAGGACCAAAATCTATTAAAGTTTCGGACATGGACGAATTCTAATTTTGGGTCAAAGTTCAGGGACTAAAAACATACTTATTTTGGGTCAAAGTTTAGGGACTAAATTCTACCATTGTCTTATTACTGGTCTTTCTACCCGAGCAACCCATGGGTTTTATTTTAATACATTTTCATTGGTTTTAAATTAATCTAAGTTTTAAACATTATTAAAAAATAAATTAACTAATAATAAAAATAATAAAAGTGATTATCGATGAATGTTATACAATTATATTTATATGTATTGTACGTAATAAATTCAGAATATATTGTAAAAGAAATAACTCTTTAAAAATATATGATAAACTTTGCATATCATCATTTGTAATGAAATTGAAGTTCATTATTTGTAATGTGTAATTCGAATAAGAGAATCAACATCATTACTAAGATCTGCATGTATGATCATTGTAGTTAATTTCAGATAATAGATATATCATTGAATAATGTAATAAGTTTGAAAAAGAATGATAAATAAGGAGTGACATACTTATAGTTTCGTCTTTGTTAAAGACTTTTGATTTTTTTTTGTAGACAACATTTTTAGTTGTGTTGCTCATTTTTCCATCTTCATCTAAAACAAGTATTTTGAGTGATTTCTTTGTTTTTACCCTAGAAATGACAACATATAGTTGTTCATGTGCGAATACTGTGGAAGATAAAATCTAATTCTAGAAAGAAACTGACCTTCACTTTTGTTGATTGTCAATGCAAAACATTGTGATATTGAAAATTGTCTTCTTTGAAATTTAAACGACAAACATGAATCAGAAGTAACTTAATCCATTCTTTAGATAAATATTTTGTCACTAATGTTTTTCCCTGTAAACAATGTTTTGTCAAAATTATTTTTTAAATTAATGTTTAAGTTTTTCTGAAAGTTGAAAATATGTGACAATTGTTCAAAAACATGAAAAAATATTTAATTTTTGATGAATTAAAATTTTAAAAGTCGGCCTACAACTCTGAAAAAGTAATAGAATAATTTACCATATCACCCTTTACACAAACTTCCAAAAGCTTAGGAAGAGAATAGTAAAAAAGAACCTATTTAAAAATATGATCTACAATGAACATGCAAACTGGGAAACGAAAAATATAATTTTATTTATAAACTTTGCTTTGAAATAAAAAATTGTAAATAGTATAAATAACTTAATAATTGATTTTAGTTGAAAATACAATTACATTAAATACAATAGTTATTTATTCTTAGTTTATAACAATGTCATTATTGAATTATTTATTTATTATTTTAAGCCATATTTTAATTAATATTACTATATTAGTGCTAATATGTTATTATGCAATTGAATATTATTATAAATTATAACATATTATTATATTATTAAGAACCCTCGAAGCTTTTTTTTTAATTTTTCATCTCTAGATTTGTTCATATCTTACTTTTTTATGCATAAAACATACACCTAATGTTAATTTGTACTAATATAATTTAAGAGTAGAGAACTATCAATGACAATTCGAATCAAACTGTGATCGATGACTCCAATAAACAAATTAGCCACACTTGCAAGTAAAACAGAATGTGCAATACTTAGATCTCTAGAATGAAATTCAAATATTGAGAAATTATTAGGATAATGATACTCTAACCTGGTTTCTTTTACCTGGTTTTTACCCGTCTACGTGGCAGTCTCACGTGGATAAAAAAATTATTTTTGAATAAAAGAAAATGAAGGGAGGAGGTGACGCTTCTGACAGTTTTCTTATGGAACTGCTGGAGAGAGAAAACGTCCTGCAGTGCGCGTGAGGAGCCAACACGCGATCTCGAACTCACTTACCCAAAGTTTTAATTTTTTTCACTCACCCCTCACTAAACGTTTTTCTCTGAGAACGCCCGAACCAGGTCTGAACCCACTCGAAGCGGTGCGGTGCCGTCGGCTTTTTTAAAGTGGAGATATTTTCACTCAACCAACCGACGGAAAATGTTGTACAAAATGCGAAGTTGTTAGCAGAAAGAGAAGGAAAGGAACTTGTGCAGCAGAAGAAGCGGGTTAACGAGGAGGCTTGGGTTTCCAAATTTGATTCGCATACCTTTGTTGTTTTGTTCGTGCGCGTGTTCGTTGGTGGAAGAAGGAACCCCTAAAAAAATCCGAACTTGGGAAGGGAGGAAGCGGTAGAATCAGGACGTCGGCGGTTCGTTATTAAGGTTGTGTTTTCTTTACGCCCAAACCCTCGACGTTCCTGCATTACATTCTTACTACATTGTATGAGAAGATGAAGTTGTGATTAACGTATTTTTTGCTCGTGTGGGTATTATGATAATAAAAGACTTTGTGTTCGTTGAGTTAATTTTTTTAAGAGTTGCCTCGGCCGTTTATCCAGACGAAAGGCCAAATAATGATCTGTGTAGGTTTTTCTCTTTAAGTGAAGGTAATGCTTGTTTTTGAATAACGTTGTTGGTTTTTTAATTGGTGTGTATTCACTTAATTTTTTGTAGTTTGTTTTTTCAGCATGGCTCGAAAGGGGAAAAGGTTGGGAAAAAACCAGACTTCGATGAAGAAGACAGGGTTAGTGCTGTTAATTGTTATATTGTGCATCCCAATTTCATTGTTCAGCATTAGTTTAATTGTTAAAATTTAATGGAAGGTCCGGCTGATAAATTTTGTGAACACAAAGCACATTGTGGAGATAAACAATGTGTTGACTGATGGACACCGGAGACGTATTGAAGTCACCCCTTTCAAATGGTGTCTGAAGTTAGAGAGGTCTGTAGATATCTGCAGTCCTCTATTAGTTGAGCTACTTAGGCGATGGGATGACGGTGAACAATCGTTTCACATATGGAAGCATCTTGTACCTTTATCTGTTGTTGATGTATGTTTTAGTCTGGGGTTATGTGTTGTTGGTGAAGAAGTACAATTTGATGCATATGGATGTGGGTTAGTTGGTTCACTCTTTTGTGGTCAAAGAATTTGTATTAAAGGTATAACAAACATGATTAGGAGTGTAATAGGAACCGAGCATGATGATGTAGATAATGTTTGTCGTCTATATATATTGTTGTGCTTTGTCGTCTTGTATTTTCCTAGGAATTCAAAAGTTATTTGCAATATGCCTTTTAGAATATTAGATGATATTGATAGTTTGGTTAAGTTCAATTGGGGGAGTGCAGTGCACAGTTTTTTGGTTAACTCATTAAGTCGTGCTTATGGGGTTCATAGCCAGAAAAAAAATGACCACAACATCACATTGGCAGGGTCAGTTGTGGTTTTGCAGGTATGCTGAATTTTATTCTATTTGAATCTTTAGATCTGTTTTATATTTATTGTGTTTATTGTTTTGATAATAATGATGTTACATATGTTATTTGTAGATTTGGGCTTTTGAGAGGTTAGGATTGGGAGTAGATGATAGGGACATAGTGTTCCCCAGAATTTTACGATGGCCAACTTTGAAGTTAAGGACTTCAAGCATCGAGAGGCTATTCATTGAACCGAATGTAATTTAGTTTTTTTATTTAATTTTCATTCCTTATCGATTTATTTGGGTTGGTGAAGTTTTTTATATAACAACAATTCATTTAATTATTAATTAAATTACATTGCAGTTGATTTTCGATTGGGCTTTGACTGAGGAAGATCAAAGTAATGAACTTGTTAGGGTTGCTTTAAATCTTACAGGCGTTAGTGAAGGTGGTGATAGGGTTAGTGAAGGTGGTGAAGAACCTGGGGTTTCCAATACGGGTGATGTTTGGTTAAAAAAATTTCACAGCAATGAGATTGAAATAATGGAGATAAAGAAAAGATTGAAGATTTTGGAGGATGAGGTCTTTAGTAGGAATGAAAGTCAGCCCGTTGAAAAGGA
>Ga0214544_1001425_pt1 | contig 49629 bp, 22 predicted proteins | sample CNSS3metaG_FD_160074 | JGI IMG/M metagenome (GOLD analysis project Ga0214544, IMG submission 160074) | Root nodule microbial communities from cowpea collected in UCLA plant growth center, Los Angeles, California, USA - CNSS3 | ecosystem: Host-associated > Plants > Roots > Nodule | place: USA...
ATATTTTTAATTGTACTATGAAATGCATCTGTAACTACACAAACTAACACACAAAGATACTCTATTTTTTACGTTAGCCACAATAATTATAGATGATAATCTCATCTATTAAACAAATAACACACAAAGATACTCACTCACTCTATTTTTCACGTTAGCCACAATAAGTATAACTACCAAACTAAGCTACATCTATGGAATCCGACTATAATAATTACAATTTAAATAACAAAAAATTCTTAATAGATAAATTACAAGGAGACACTTTAATATATGAGTAATATATGAGCTATGTCACTATTTATATCAGTTGCTTTTATGATTAATGTAAAATGAAATCTAAAATTAAAATTTTTATTCTGCAAGTTTTCTGTTATTATACTCACAATTGCAATGCAAAATTTTTATTATATTTTTCACTCCTAAGTGTGATGATTCTTCTTTCCCACTGGCACATCCACTATATAATTCTTTTTCTACGCTCTTCTTCTCTTATGTGACTTCGTCCTTTTACACCACGTCTTCCACCACCATCATTGTCTTTTTGATATATATATATATATATATATATCCAATTTACATAAAAAATTAACATACTTTTAACTTAAAATCTTAAAATAAATAAGTTTATATAAATCTCTTATTTTATAAAATATTCAACTTTTTCATATTTATTTAATATAAGATTTAAACTCACATTTAATTTCTCAACCAAATTTTGTTTTTCTTGATCACATTTGGACAAAAAACAACAGCTCACGGTAGCACAAAGTGACAAGAGAATACAAGTTCTACGCATTGCCATTGATTTACAACCACTATATATAGAATGAAACTATCAAGAATTAATAAGCAGACCTAAAATACATTATTACCCAACCCAAACATATCAGACCTAAAACACTGAACATATTATTTATATAAATAAATTGAACTCAGACATTTACATTCCCCTACACGTGATTAAGTAACGAGAGTAAGTATCAAATTTGCGCATATGTTTAAACTATGATTCTACACAGATTATGCTTTTTATTCGAAATAAATATTCATGAGAGACAAATCTTTGTTTAGTTCAATTCGTACAAAATTATAGACAACAAAGTTCTCTCCAAATGTTTCATATTGAAGACGAAAATAATTTTATTTTAACTAAAGAGGTTATGCGAATAAGAAATGAAGGAATATTATATATTGCGATGGAATTATTATGTACGACATGTGGTGGCATTATCAAATGAGAATTTGAACAATGATGAAGCTGATGATTGCGAGAAGAATATAAGGCTACAAGAGAAGAGGGGAATAGTGTGGAGGGAAACAACCATGATTAGGTTTAAGGTAGCTGATGAGTGTCGCGAACATTATGATATTGATGTTGGAATTAGTGGTGTCATTTTCCACCAAGGCAGCATTTATTTTATATTTCCTCGTCGCATTTTCACGTTAACAACACTTAGGATACAAGTGAAAAAGATGTCAGTCTTTTTCGAATTAAAATAACGAAACTCAATACAAACTACAGCATGTGTTTGTTTGGTTAATATTTTTGTTTTCACCGCACGTAAACTGAAACATCACTCTTTTCAATGCATGACAGATGCACCATTCCTTTGTTGAGACACAGTACTAAATTAACTAAATTAGGTTACTGTGCTTAAGAGATTTTAAACAGAAAAATTTGTTAGATCGGGTATTTTGGTACAGTAATCATAGTGTTGATTTTGTGATGTGCACTATATGAAGCAGAGAAAGAGCCAAATGGCAAGCACTGGAAGACACAGGAATTGAAACGAAACTTAACCTAACTGTTAATGGGGACCAGCTAGGTTGGGAGGCCATGCTAGGTCAATATTTGAGAGATGCAAGGTTAGTGCTTGTGACCCATTGTGAAAGGACGTGCCTTTTCTAGTTCCTCTAATTATTCAGAATTGGCATGTGTGTTGACTAGACAAAACCCTTGTCTGAAGTGGGACAAAGTGCAACGCAAACACAAATCTGATTCTCTATTTCTCTTTCACTTCAGTGTATAACAGTGTTGTTATATTTGTTTTCGAAACAGAGCTAATTAATAATTTTCATTCAGAAGAAAAACATAGATAGGACAAACGAAGTTAAAAATGAAGAAAGTGGAAGAAGAATATGTAAGTTAAATAAACTACTGCAGAATCCAGCGCTTTATGCGAAATGATAAGGTTTTAGGCATGTTAGTGGAAATACCAAAAGTGAAATGACATAAAAAGATTAAAGATAATAGATCCCGGGAGAGAAGAACTTAATTCACATTCTTTCAGGCTTTTAATGTTCTCCATTCCACATCCGTTTCATTGTTCTACCTATTCCAGTACACAAAATTTTTCAGTCCTTCTAAAAATCTTTCTTTCTGTTTTCTTCACTGTTTACACCTTTGTATCGGCATGCATTCATCATGCGCCAAACCATTATATTCGCATTATTAGAATTCAAGCCACAGATATATATAAAAAACTCTTTCTGCCACTCTTTTCTATCCATACAGGTAGATATGTTCTTTCCCATATAATTAAAATATATATATACTATACATTGCTGCCACACTTCTTGATTCCCATTAAAATTTATAGAATATTTTTTCGTGGGCATTTTAGATTTCTGTTTGATTACAGTGTGCAGAATGACTCAAAAGGATGAAATAGAATAGAGAGGGAAATATCTATAAATTCTATAAATTCTCAATCTTTTCAGAACTCAATTAATGTTCTATTTGACCTTTTTCTGCCATTGCAATTACTTGTATCCTTTTTAAGTGCATATTTTGATCTGACTTTTCACCTCATACACGTATTTATGGTATCTAATTCGAAGCTAAAAGAGAAAACAAATTATTCTGACAGTATAATATTTCATCAAGTTACCCTTTTGTTGGCTCATCATTGGTGCTGATCAAGTCATCTTAAATAGTAGCAATTGCAGAAGTAAACTGTATGAAGCTACTGTTACGTACCTTAACCTGTTATTATGCATGTGTCCTCCTTTTCATAGTTGTATTTTTTATATAATAAACATCTACATTTAGCTTAACAAGGTGTTTTCAATATTCTTTTGTGATAGAAGAATCGGTGCATTCTTGTTAAAAAGAAATAAACCAAGACTTTAGCCGTATCCGTCACGGGTGTTTACCTTCCAATTCCATGTTCTAAACAGCAACCTCGAGCCACGAGAACAAATCTCAGGTCCACAGTGGAAATTCTATGGAGCTTGATTCTCTGCCTGCAATGCTTTTTCATATACCGACTTAACCCACTTATGGATTTTCTCTTGCACATACAATTATGCCCACCTTTACTTTCAGTTTTGATAGTAATGTCTAGTTAGAGACAACAAATTATACACAACAAATAACAAATCTTATTAAGATATTATATGAGAAGTGGACTTTAAACCTAATTCAACCCCACAAAATCGATTTGTAATGAGAGGTTTGTACCTCACTTATATATTATGAATTAGGCTTATCTTTAGTTGATGTGGGACTTCCAATATCTTATATTAAATAAAACTAAAAATGTTTAATCACATAAAATAAAATTTCTCAATCCATTGTTTTAAAAAGTTTAGGATCGAAGATGATGAGATTTTCTTTTCTTAATTTATGCAAATCATACTCTTTATCTCCCAAAATCATAAGAAAATTTAAAATAAGATTTTCAAAACATGATTTTCATTTCATTAGTTCTTGTATTTCTGTTGAAAAAAATAAGCCAATAGGGAAAAAAATAAAAATAAATATTTTCAAACTTTTTTTTTTCAAGTTTTTCAATCATACATAATTTCTCTTCTCTCAGCGGGACCAATGGTATATAATGGTAATAATTGGAGTGATGGTCCTAACACACCATAGCATAGCAAAATAAATACGACATGTCTTTCGGCCTCTTTTATTTGGCAGGATTGACTTTCATTCCTTAAATTCTGTCACTTTATTTAATATTCGAACTATATTAGTAATTAATCATCAATTTGAAATGAGTTACGTACATTGGAATCTAACAGCTTTTTATAATCAGAAAAATTATTTGTTTTTTTTATAATTGTTAAATTATTCTCTGCTTGATTGTTTATTTCCATCAGACCGCTAAACTAAAGTTCCCTGCTTATGACGCTAATTTATAACACTTATTCAGATTTTTGTAATGTAATGTTTGTTCCCTGACTTGCATGGTGGCAATATAATAAAAATTTGTAATCATTCTCTAATATTATAATGTCAATCATATAATAAAATAAAAATAAATAAAAATATAATAAGATAAAACAGTTATATATTAGTCATATAAATTATTTTCTCACTCTCATACATTTTATGATTTTCATAATAATTTCTTAAAAACCCATGTTAATCGTATTTTTTATTGCTTCACTGTATAAAATATATAAATTAATCTTACATTAACAATAAATTTTAATATAATTTTTAATTTTCTTTACAAATCCTAAATTTGTATTAAATCAGCTATTAATATTAATGTGATATTTTCCTGATGATTATATATATAGGAAATTTGAATTTGCAATCAGTAGAAAAAAAATACTTTAAGTCAATTGGTCTATGATATAATTATATTATAAGTTTTGACTAGCATAACATCGTAAGGTAGAAACCCTTATAGAGATACTTGTTTTGTTAGGAACAACCATCATGTTTCTGAGATATTATTCGATTTGAAGTGAGGAATTCTTTCGCAGTTTTGTCCTTAAAAAGTACCTCAGCTCAGAGAGTAGAGGGAGATAGGAATATTTAAACCGCACTTGACCACAACTCCTAAACGATGTGAGACTTATTGGGTGTACTGGAACAAACCTCCTAGTCGAGGGCAAGGGAAGTTGTCGGTCCCCATGGTAGGCGTCAATGTTTCAATTCGACTAAGTTCGTCCGGCAGCTATCTTTAGGAACAACCACCACGTTGCATTTTTGAGGTATTGTCTGTTTTGGAACTATCACGGTTTTATCTTTAAAAGACATCTCAGAGGGTTGAGGGAAGTAAAAATATTTAAATCGACCACGTGATTTAAATACCTCGAAAACACTGTGATTGTTCCTTATAATGACCGTATTTAGATCGAATCGGAACAAATTAGTAGTATATCTTATCTTATTAGTAGTATCTCTCTGATTATCCTTTGTTAAAAGACTCACAAATAATATATATATTTATATATTTTGCAAGGTCCACAGAGAGACAAAATGGTGTGCTTGTGCATATGCAGGTGATTAAAGAAAGTATATAGCAGAAGGTCAAGGTCACCTACCATGAATGAAGTAAGGCATATGTGCCCTAGTCAGGTTTGGATAACGACAAATAATAGTGACCCACTTCTGCAATATCAACAACTTGCCACAAAATCACTCCTGCTCGATTCTATATTCTCTATGCAAAATTCCACTCATAATTCACTTCACACAAAATAATTAAGATGCCTCCTCACAATTTTAAATATATATTTAATATTCTTTCTCTTATTTATTCCTAATTATTACCATTCGCAAAAATAATATATATCTGCCTCCATAATGGAGATTACTTTTTAAGACAAATTAGTAAACTCAATCATTCATTCATAAAAATATACATAATAAATTCCAAATGTCTTCAAATATTTAATCTTCTTATCAATCATTAAAATTACTTTTTATTTGTTTTAGAGGTGTTACATTGATTTTTAAAAACAGACCATTGAATTAAAATGAATAGCAGTTATAACCAGTCGTTAATTTCTACTTTGAAACACAGCAAACAATGGAATAGGTGACTCTGGGTTATCACCATGTAAGAAATCTGAGTGAGTCAATATTATTCCTTTTCAACTTTTTAGAAGTTTTATGTAATAAATGATAAGTTGGGAAAATGTGCATGAATTTGAGAAAGTTGGTGGAAATTTACGTATTGTTTTTAGGGTGAGTAATTAAATAGAAAAGGTTGTAACTGGTGAAGGTGTGTGTGAGGGTTGGGAAGGGGACTCCATATCTCACACACATCAAAGGTTCAGAACTGTGTATATCGGAAAAGAAGAAAGGGAAATGTGTTTCATTTCTTGTCGGCATTTATCAACGACACCACCAAATCACCAAATTCCAAACCTATTAAGTATTCTTAATGACGTATATCATTTTGTAACCTAATTAATCAACCTAGGAAAATTAGAAATAGGTTGATTAGTTAGCATATTTGTTTTTTTTTTTAACAATTACTAGTATTTTTCTAAGGTACGTACGGCTACCGTATGTTGTCGCTAGATACTAGCTAGATGTTGATGTACTGGATTTTTAGACGATTTAATTAGTATTTTCAACTGTAAATAATATTAAAAACTAGGAGTATCGTTAAAAAAATTTAATTATCATAAACACTATTTTTTGTGCATATTTTTACGAAGAATATTTTATTTTTAAAATAAAATAATTGCAGAAAATAAATGTTGGAATTAAAATTAAAAATAATTGCAGAAAATAAATGCTGGAATTAAAATTGAAATCCATTGAAATGTATTTCAACATTGAATGTTTTAATGTAAATTTAAATAAAAGTATAGAACAAGGATGATAAAGAATGCATAACAATTGATCAGAATTAAAGTGAAACATAATAAATATATCAGCAAAGGAAGAGATTTTTAACGAAAACATATATATGCTCTCTTGAGTTATATATTTTTCCTATTTTATATGGAAGTTACTTTTATGTGAACTCTCCCGCTTTTTCCTGTCTTTGTATTCTATGTACTTATGTTTTATTTAGACTTCATCTACCTAATTTTATAGTGATTATTTTTATCTGTTTTATAAGTTCAAATTTACTTTGTATAATGTTTCTAATATACTACAAGAAAATGCTTTGTTAGTAACCAATTTTAGTGACCAAAAGTTGTTAGTTACTATAATTACTAATTTAGATACAAGTTTATAAAGTAAAAAAATTATTGGTTACTAAAATAGTTACTATTATGAATAAAAAATTTATAATTGGTCACTAAATTGGTTTTTAAAATTAGCTACCATAGTTTTGGCTAGCAAAGAAAACTGGTCACTAAAAATTAGCTACCTAAGTTTTGGCTACCAAAATAACTTAGTTACTAAATTGCTCTCTAATTAATTAATGACAAATTTAGTGACCAATTATAATTTTTTATTTATATTAGTGACTATTTTAGTAACCAATAAATTTTAATTTTGTAAATTGGTATCTAAATTAGTCACTATAGTGACTTTTTTTTCATTAGAAATCTCAGTGCCTTAAGTTTATTTGACCTGATGAATAAGGTTTTTAATAAGGAATACAAATTCAATTAATTAAAAAAAAGGATTTAAATGAATTATTAAAACTTCAAACAAAGTGGAAACAAATTAGTACACATTCTAGGAATTGATACATTATATCACTACGCTGTTTATTTGAAGTATTCACCAACTTGTGAATTATTAATTTTTTCAGAAAATATGGTTTATGATCTTTGACGAATTCATTCTTAAGTAATAACAATTTTTGCCGTCTTTAAAATTTGAATATAAAACATTACTTGAAAAACTAAACTCAAATTCACTTAAATAAAATACGTGTCACTCAATTGAAAATTAGTTGTTTGTCATTTTTAAAATTAGTTATTATAAATATCGATAATTTTATATATACACGATGATTCATAATTAGGTTCAGGGTTCAAAGTTGATTTTACACTATATTCGTTTAAAAGCATTTCATTGTAGAGGTGCACACACGTTAAGATAACAATAAAAAAGTTAATTACTTTAACAATATGATTCTCACATTTGAGACAACAAAATCGCAAACCTACTAGAAATGATATGAGCACAATAATGTAAAATTATTATATGTATATTTAACTTCAAATCAGAAGTTTTATATTCAGAAAATTAATATAGAATTACTAAAGTGGTATTCTATTAATTAGTACTAATTATTCGCTAAGCACTTCCATAACTACATCTTCATGTTCTAGAAGAAATTGACCTGCAAAACCAGACAAGAATGACATGAAGTCACATTTGCACTGAGAAGTTATGAGAAATCGTAATTAAGAGCCCTTTGCATATGCATATATGATCGAAGCTTCGTGGGACCAAAAGATACACATTTTTGTATCCCTTGGAAAAGTGTGGAAAAAGAAGAAAAAAATGGAAAGTTAAAAAAAAATAAAAAATCTAAACTTTGGTTTGAAATTGATGGCTCCTACTACATAAACTTTTGAGTAGGCTCACACGTGGCGAGTGCCGACATCAAAAAAGCCTCAAATAGAAACTTGAGTGTGTTCATGAATATGAATTGTGGTGAGTGGTTACTCACGTGTTACAAAATCACTGGTTGTAATAACTGCTATTAACATTAAAAATAGTTATTATATAATTATACAAAGGTGGTTGGTGGGTGCAATTAGGCACACCCAAGTAGCTTTTCACTTTTTAGTATAAAAATTAATTTGAATAATGAGGTGAATTTTAATATTGTTTGAATTAGTTAACTATATTTATTTATTCGTTATTTTTTTATTAACAAAAATCAGTTTCTCAAACCTGTTTCGTCACTGGAGTGAATTTATTTGTATTTTCTGGATGGGAATAGATAAAGTTTTGCACTACTAAAGTTTTGGCCGGTTGAAAGCATGACACCTTACTGAATTAAGTTATATGATTTTTTTTGGTAGTTGAAGATAACAGTTAAAGTATATGAATTGATCACCCCATTTACTTTTTTTAATGTAAGCTGGAAAAATGTGATGAAATTGATTTTTTTTTTATATCGTACCTAAGGAAAGAGACCTAAACCAACTTATTTTTTCCAAAAAATAAGAATTAAAAACTGTTACGACGAAAGCTCAAATTAGTGAAAATTAGAAAAATTGAAAAGTTTTGAGACAAATGTATTTTAAAGAATTTTATTAACGAAAGTAAAATATTCAACTCATTAATTTTTTTAAAATATTATGTATTTAAGATTTTATCTGACTAATTAGAATAATTTAATAAAATAAGCAATAAAAATGTATTCATAATATATATATATATATATATATATATATATATATATATATATATATTAGCTAATACAATTACATTTGTATTTGAAAATTAATAGTAATACATATATTACTGTACGAAAAATTAACAATAAGAAATTGATATTTTATTTTCATCAATCCAATATTGAAAAACCAAATTATGAGATTTGTATAAATACTTTAACAATTTACATGTAGAATGTTATAAGTAATATATATATATATATATATATATATATATATATATATATATATATATATATATATATATATATATATATATATATTTATATATATATATATGGTATTTATTATGTTATAGATATTTAGAAGAAAAAATAATCTTTATTCATGAAGACAATTCGTAAAAGTTAGAAATATATAAATATCATAACTTGTTTCCTTGTAATTTTAAATACAGATTTTAATGTAGTTTAAATAATATAATTACATATTTATGTTTTCATGATATTAATTATAATGTCTTCACATGATTGTTTACTTTTATAGATTAAGGATTATCTCAAAGCAGTCTCTCTTTCTATATATATTAAGTTGATTATTGGAATAATCAATATAAAAAAATGTTCATTTAATTTATTACTATAACTAATAAAGATTGTTGTTACATTTTTTAAAATTTGAAAATTATTATTTAACTGAGGTACGTTTTACTTGCAATTTCGGTTCCGAATAGAAATCTATACATACAAGGAAATCAGATTTCAAAAAGGTTTACTTTTCAACTTCACCTCTTTTAACATTGATTTTGAGATGGATATCGAATACCTCCACGAATCATCACTAAAAGTGTTATATACTGTAGCTGCGTCAATGTATGACTTTCCTAATTTACATTTGGACAACTTAAGTACCGTTAATCATATAAGAAATTATAACTTTTGATCAGTTTTACTTGAAAAATATACTTCAATAATATATTTTATTTAATTATTAAATTAAAGAAAAATTACAACCCATTTTTTAATATTTATGTAGTAACAAACTAAAAATGAGAATGACAAATGCTTGGAGTGTTAATTGATTTTTTTTTTATTTACATGAAATTTAGTTAATCTTGTGCCATATATAAATATATAATTTATGAATCCGATTCGTATGTGTTGGAGAACAAAATGGCATTGCTAAGCCACTTTTTGTATGGATACAAGAAAGACGTGATAGGGAAGAATATCTTCTTCCTAAAGAAGCATAGGTACATATAAATAACAACCCACTTTTAAAATGGTTCAGGCAATTATCAACTTATATATTCCTTCTCAATTTGAGTTAAATCACTCTAATGTCATGCTACAATATTGTGTGTTTTTAAACCCTGCACATATCCTTATCTGATAAAGTTTACCAAACAAAGAAACTTCTTAACAATCGAACAAACACAACATATGTGTGTTGTGTATACGACCAATTTCAAATCGAAATTTTGTTCTCTTTATGTAGGTTCATACGCGTTTAATTAGTTATACCCTCCTTACCAATTTTTTTTTTTCTCAAGGATTAATAAGATTTAAACTCTTTAAAAAAAAACATTTAGGTATTTAGGTATCAGACAGAGTGAATAATCTCATACATATGAATGAGGAATCATGTGTATACGTAGGTATATATGTGGTGAATGCCACAGAATTCAAAAGTTGTTAGTTACGTGTGATTATGGTTTCTCTGGAAGGGTCTTGGAAAGTTAATTAATGTCTGCTGTTGATGACAGTTATACCTTGTTTTCAAGGTGATTCCTCAATCTGGTAATCTCCCAAACTATTCATCATCAAAATTGATGTTTTGATGTTTCTTATGTTAGGTTCCACCATTTGACTGTGATCCGATTTGTTTGGTCTCTCTCACGGAATAATTAATGTTACTTGTAATAATTTTTTTTTTTAATAATTTTTCTATTGAAAATTTCACTTTTGAATTGTGATTTGACTAATCTAATCTCTGTTACGAGACAATTATGTAATCCGCAACATTCGTAAGACAATTATGTAAACCGTAAGATCTTATTATTTGGAGAATGAGAAGCACATCGGCACCATCTTTTGACCAGATTAATTATAATAATGGTCGGTGGAAAGTGGATAAGAGATTAATCTTACAGTTTTCTGAGTTTTGGTGACACTCATATTCATTAGGTAGACTTTAATAGAAGAAGAAAAAAACTCAGAATCTATACCTACATATCGTCCTACAATGGTATACGTACTTTACTTTAATCTATGAATGAAGAAATTAATACTACACACGTGGAAGATGGAGTCAATTACTACTCTTCTGTGTGAACGGGTCAATTAATTATGAGGAGTCGAAGACTGTGTTGGAGATAACGTAGTTTACTGCACTATCATCACACAACATTCATTGTAAGATCACTGCTTACGTAATTTAGCGTTGGTATCATAAACTTATCCTTTTGCCATGAATGTTTAGTTCTTGAAAAATACGATGGATAATTAATTGTAGATAACCTATTGTCGGTAAATTTTAGTTCATCTAATTCGAAACCTTCTGTGCCTATAATTAAAGTATGTTGGTGACGGAAGCCCCGGAAAAATAATTGGAGGTTAGAGAAGAGGGTGAAAAATAATATTATCTTTCAACAAAGCGTGTAAATTATGGTTAGTAATCCCGTGAAGTTAAGTTTAGAAAGATTAAGCATGATGGAACAAGTGTTGTTCTCATGAAAAATGAGCATTGTCAAATTTAATGAAAATTCATGAAGTACGATGTAAATCAATTAATGTAAAATTGTTTCAACTCAATCAAGAATTGAACCTTCATTCTGGATAGCAGAATCGAAGTAGTGAATTTTTTAATATCTTCAACTACCATCTTGTCAAATCAATTTACATGACCACATCATGTATGGTTGACTCTATTAGATAAGCTCTCCCAATAATTATTAGATGACGAGAATTGCCCGAACTCACACCTCAACCACTTTAACTTGTCATGAACACCGAGTCAATTGTGGTGCCAACATCTACATCAAGGTCATAAATAGTTGGTCCATGAACTCTTGTTTTCATAGATCCTCTTGAATAGGTAGGACAAAGAGTTTCTATGAAATTTCTTCGCATATATCCACACTAGATGCAACAATATTATACAATCAAGGTGTGCATTAGTGCTAATAATCAAGGTCAATATGTCTTAGGCCATGAGAAACAAAATATCCTTGTGAGCTTTGATCAATTAAGACATCCTATAAACAATAATGTTTGAAATTAATAATAACATATCATAAAAACTTGTAACTTAAGAGATAGGTGAGATTTGTGAGGTACAGAGTCCTTTTGGTATCGTATGTGGTCATTATCAAGGGATGGAATAAAATGATCTGAGAGAGAAATATGCATATAGATGCCATTACAGATCTGATGCGATGAAGTTGTGAAATGGAGAAGGTGGTGGAGGTAGTTTCCACGTAGACATGACATTAGTTTTGGTAGAATACGTATATACTGCATGTGTATCGTGGAGATGAAATGGTAGCATATATCTGATGTTGTGACATAGGTGGTCGGCGATTAAGAATGTTTGTTACGTTGAGAAGTGATTAAGAGGAGAGGGAGAGGTATCAGGTTCTGAGTGAGTAGTGGTCACAGCGCACTGTTACTAACCTATGTGGCTTCTATATCAAGGCTTCACCATTCATATCTTAAGAGGTAAGTGAGGTATTTTTCAAGGATGACTTGGCCCACTCTGCATCACTTATCTCACACTGCTATTCTGTATCAGATATATTCATATCATTTACCTTATTCATAAATCACAGTAAATAATTGATAATGTTACTGGAGAGTGATAATGCAGTAGGGTTATGATCAAGACAAATGAAAGATATTGAATGAGTTTAGACTGTTAAAGCGTTATTATAATCATCGAGTTAGTACAACTCAGTTTGGTTTAATTTTACACTTGATAGAATGTAACTTTAGTTCAGGTTGGGTAATTGAACTGATTGATTAAATAAATAATAGTATTTTTTTTTACTGTTTATTTTTTGTAACATTTTAATTTTAAATTTTTATTTTAATTTCTGAATAAAATATTCAGAAATTTTAATTTATTACATACATTTTAAAAATAATTGTTCTACAACGAAAAAGTATCATAGTGTCAGTAGCTGACATTTATGTGAGTCATCATATCGTTAACTTATCCGGAATAATTTTGTTTGGTAAACTAAGTTTTCGATTTAGACTACTAATATATAGTATAATATTAAATTAATTTAGAATCTTTTAAACATAAGAAAAACTAGTAGTTTGACTTGTGTACTTTTTTTAATATCATGTACATCAAATATAAAATCAATTTATAATATATAACTTTTTATTTTAAAAACTAATTTTATGAAAATGAATTAGATTTAAAGTGAATTAATAATGACATTTATAATTTAACTAAGATCGCTTATTTATATGTGAAAAAAAAAGGAGAAAAATAGTAGAGATATTCTTTGATTCGCTAGCGTAACATAAAAACTAAGTTCTATTTGATTAACCATTTGTATGAAACTTTGCTATTGTGCTTCTGAAATGCATGTTCCTTGGTACATTGTTAAAGGACAAGAGAATAAGGTGTAGCTAGATTATACAGATAGATATATACACTAATTCAAACAAGCAACCTTTAAAATGTAGATGGAACCTGTTCCTCTTCAACATCTCATCTTTCTCTTTACTCGTCTCTCCATAATTATTAACCTTACAAAATTTCCATTATTATTATCAACAAAAATAAATCAATACGCTAAAACTAACAATAAAAGCAATTTATCACATAAACAGTCTATTTTCAAAACCTAGATCCGACGCTATGATTCAAATTTCAGAGACCAATAATAGAGTGTTCTTAATTAAAAAAGAAAAGAAAAAAAATCAGGGTTAAGTCAACAGCTAATATTCGAGAATAGATCCTACATGGGGAGTGCTCCATGAAAAAAACACCATAATGTTATAGTAATTAACTATTTTGATTTGTTGACAATAACTCTCTTAATATTTTGTTATTCTTTGTTTGGTCAGATATAAGTTGGTTTGATCTGTTATTGATGCCCCTTTGTTAGGTGTTAGGCAAAGTTTGGAGATGACTCATCTTCTGTTGTATTGAAGCATATCAATCTGCTTCACATTTTTCGTATTTAATGAAATTCATTGTTCGATTTGTAGCAGGTTAAGGTTTGGTCACGATGATTTTATTTTTAAGAAGTGTTTTGAAAGATGGAGGAAGATAATAGTATTTAAATTGCGTTTGATCTCAACTATTAAGCGATATGAAACATATTAAATGTACTAGAACAAATAATTTTATTAAAATTTATCACATTATTATAAATTTAAATTAAAAAAAATACTTAAAGCTTTTATTAATAGAAGTGGAATCAAATTGAATATAAAGAAAAAATGAAATTAAAGAATGATTAAACTCTATTTTATGTATGAGAAAGGAAGTAAAATAAAAAGAAACAAGAGTAGTGATGGAAGGTGGGTGTGGATAGTAGTCTAAGGTCCAAAAATGTGATTGGTTTTTTGAGGCTCCCTTTTAAAGGCCTTGCCTCATTAGCCTGTAAGCACCTGTCAAATTATTTTCCAGAAAACATTGTGAACAGATAAAAGAATACATGATGATGATGATGATACCAAATGTTTATTAAAATTCATCAAATGTAAGAGAAATAAGGATATGCATACATGTACATATTTAACAATAGGTAAATTAATTAGCCACATGTGTATGTAATTCGGAAGCTTGAAAATTATATTTGATAGTTTAATGCTGATATTTCCCATTTATCATCTGCGCTGTCACAGAATTAGGATCAATATATATTTTATAGTATGTTAATTTGAAAACATTTACTATTCAACGAAAAGAAAGAAAAATAGTTCTCTCGGCACTATTTTGTTGTTTTAATTATAAAAAAATCAAAAATATTATTTTAATATTTAAGATCAAAACTAGTTTGTTTTTTCTATATAATTTATAATTTGTTAAAGATGAATTATTTTGATAGTCAAAAATTTTGACTATTATAAACTAATTCACAAATTAATTATAATTTTTTACTGATAATAAAAATTATTTTAATTATCATAATTTTTAGTTTATAAATTATTTTCTAAATTGATCACTATAATAATTAATTATTTTTTAACTAAAATTAATTATTATTTAAAAAAAATTATAACTTTTTAACAATTCGAAGATTTATTTTGATGACCGTGAGTACAATATGAGTCTTACGTTTTACTTTATTTTCTTCTAATTTCTTTTTTGTTTTGGACTTTTCAAATGTTTATAAGAAGCTAAAATTTACTTCTTCTTTTTTTAGGTTTGAAACCAAACTTACATTTATGTTTATGTTTGAATATTTATTATTTGTATATTTCAATAGCTTTTTTTTTTTTAATTTCTATTCTTATTGTGAGTTAATCTTTATGTTTGATATTTTTTAGTACGAGGATGGGAATCCTTTATAAACCTAAATCTGAAGTTAAACTCCCAATAAATCTAATGTATCTATATATAGAACTTGGTTTATTATCCATCTTTAACCTCAAACCTTTATACAAATCACTTAATTAATTTCTGAAGAAGTCCAAAAGGAAGTTAGGTTACTAACCAAGGAGTATAGGGATGAAATGAAAACTAATATATGTTATTTAAAAGGTTATGATTGATCAAATATAATAAATAAAGGCAACCAACATTATTATAACCCAAAGCTTATTCACTATTTCACGTAGAGACTTTATAAAACTTAAAAAAATAGAACATAATCGTGAAAACTAATTAAGAAAAATTGAAAAGAAACAAACTAATGAAATGATCCTACAAGACCAAACTTTTTTCTCCGATTTTTCCGACACCTTTATAAATCATATTGTTGGATATGTGTTCTGTTCAATGAAGCCGGAGGGGACATATATCTGCAAAAGACGTTATTGATGTCATATAATGTAATTCAGTTATCTGATTATAATTTTTGAAGTGCTTCAGTTATATTTTTAATGAAAATGATATCATGAATTATATTTTTTTTACTTTCATCCTTTATTATTTAACATGGTTTGATATGAGTTATTGATTAGTGTATCGATATTTTTTTTTAAGAATCAATGTTTCATATTAAATTAAATCAATGAATAAAAAATGGAAATCATATCACAATTTTTCATATTTTTAATGTCAAAGTTATTATAGTAATTAACATATAAGAAAATAGAGTAACAGAATATGTTGCTTGCGGAGCATGGGATCTAAAAAAAATTGAATATGTTTATGTGGAGAGAGGCACAGAAACCTGAAATTACGTTTGATATGCTGTCAAAGGCACAAAAACAGAAAAAAATTACGTGGGAATAATCTCTTGCGAATTAGGTGGATAGTTAACTTCATGACATAATGGCTTTTCAAAGCAGGCAACCTTCGAGCTTTTCATCACTTTGGATAATGTTATTGTTTCCCTCTCATGCTTTCAACAGGAACACACACCAACAACACGCATCTTTTAACATTTTGGCATCATCTCTTTCAATTGCATAAAACTTAATCTCATCTTCTATGGATTAATTTCATCACAATCTTTATTAGGTAATTAACCACATATATAGAGGGAAATTTCAGAATACTGTCCTACAATCTTATATAAATGTCATTTTTATATATCTGTTTACATTATCTTCGTGAAAATCTCACATCAATTATAGGTGAATTAAGTTCAGTGCATGGGTCCTCTCTCACTTGATAGTGGCTCAGTCTCGCAACAGAATCTTATGGACAAGCTAGCAAAGTTTTTTGTTTGTTTTATCAGTCGCAAGAATAATCTAGCAAAGTTTAAAAAATAGAAGCTTTATTTAAAATGTTCATATAATGTATAACATGAATACGTAAATGTCGCAATTATGACAATTATTTAGCAACAACATCTGTATATAGATAATGGAATAAAATTTGCAGAAGGAGACATGGGCTTCGATGCAAGAATGATATATACCTTTTTTTTACATTCTTTTGTGCTCATTCGGTTGTCGTCATGTAGGATTTATGAATATACTATGTCTGAGATGAGATCATTATAGCATCTGTGATTTCTTGCAAGTGGAGTGGAATATATTGTTGCAGAAGATATCGATCGACTCTTAGAGGTAAAGTGGAATGGCTAACAATTGAATCGTGATATTTAAATTATTATATTTTTAAATAAAAAGAGTTATATCATGACTAATAACTATAATTTTTTGTCTGGTGATAAGGATTCGTTCCTAATTAATATATGTTTATATATAAGGTTAAATATGATTTTGATCCCTCAACTATAAATAAAAATTGGAATTAGTCTCTTTTTGAAACTTGAATCCAATTCAGTCCTTCAACGTTAGAAATGTGTGAATTTAGTCATTTTAACCAAATTTTGTTAAGATTGTTTGACATTTCGAACACATTTCTTAGCTAACATTCAACTAATATTGAGGTAGAATTGTGTCAAATGGTGTAAAAAATTTAAATGTTATCATGAAATGCATTCGAAATATCAAATAAACTTAACAAAATTGGATTTAAAGGACTAAATTCACGTATTTCTAAAGTTAAAGGACTAAATTGGATCAAAATTTCAAAGAGAGATTAATTCCAATTTCTACTAAAAGCAGGATAAAAAACATATTTAACCCTTATATATATTAATTAGTAAGCATTTTTTACGTACAGAATAGAAGAATCTCTGACATGTCCCAACTATGACTGGAATTATGTCTGGGAATCAGTTTGTTTTGCATCAGGTTCTCATGTTCTATTAGGTTCTTGGAGCATTGTTGGATATTGGATTGGAAGCAATTATTCATTTTATTTTTGGCTATTTCTTCATCAGCTTCCATACCTTCTATTCGTACCTCCATAACATAAAAAGATAGGTTATGTAAGTTAAAATATAATTTTGTAGATTTTTCAAAATAAGACTTATGATCTAGAGAAAAATTATGTAATCGAAGGAAATAATATACAGCAATATTTAAAATTGTGTAATCTAAAGCATGTAAGTTTAATTTATCTATGATATATTTTCTTATTACATTATAGAATTGTTTATTTAATTAAATGCAGTTTCGAATTAATTGTAAAGATGTTATGACAAAGATATATTAATCATTTTGTATATTGTATGAGAGTAAAGAATAAAATATGGCAAACCCTTTATTTCTTTATGTGGAGATAAGAATGAGTAGGGTCACAATAGAATATTAAAGTATACCAATCTACCTACTTAAGTTTTAAAAAATATACCAAGTAATTTTAAGCTCATCTCCTATTAGTTTTTTATATATCCATTCTCGTAATAGTTATCCTCACTGTATTATATATAAACTTAATAAATCAATGAAAAATATTAGTTAAAAATTTACTATGAATTTTCACTCTCACACTTCCTAATTTTGTTAAAATTATTATTAAATTATAAAAATTATTTTATCATTCCTAATCTTATATAAAAAAATATAAAAATTATACGGGAGATTTTTTAAAAACATAAACTAATTCTGAAGTTACGAAGAAATTAATTTAATTTTTTTTCCTTACTTTTTTTTCTTATTGGAGGAACTTGTGGTGAAATTCGTTTAAAGACAGCCATAAAGTTTTGATCATTGTTAACTAAACATGTGCTACACATATGCATCCATTTTATATGTGCATATTTTAATAATTAATTTTATGTCATTATAGAATAAATATATATTTTCTTACTTTTATTGATATCAAGTGCCAAATGTTAATTTATGTATTAATAATTTCTTTTTCAAGATTTAAATGCATCTTGTATTTAGATATCCTATCTCATTTTTTTAAAAAAAGTACTCCTATCTCAACCATTATATCGAACAATCTGTTTATGATCTTTTTATTATATACAATTCAATTGGTTCAGTTTATAACCCGTTGGTTAAACAAATTATTTAGTACCTGACTAAGTCAACTTACATGCCAATTTTAATAACATGGATTAGAAAATAGAAAATGCCTTACACATCAACATGAAAATCGACAAATGAAGAGGACACTCTACATTGCACTTCAATTTAGAACATGATCTGTTAAACTAAATTAAAACTAAATATTTTTATAACATGAAAATCCAAGCTTTAAATAAATAAACCAAACTTCAACACTTTTCTTGACTAAGATTTCACGCACCGAACTGCAAAAGATTTAAGAAAAAAAAAATACTATAAAAAGATCAATAATCGGTACATAGGAAACATGGGAATTTCTTCCTACACCCTCATGTTTCTTCTTGCACCCGGTGGTCATAGTGAAATGACTGAATTGTCCCTTATTAAAAAATTTACACCTGTCTGTTTACTTTCAAATTTGCATTAAGGATTATACCATCTGAAATATAAATTTGAATGAAAGATTATACCATCTCAAACATAAATTTGGACTATGATTGTTTAATCTGAAATGTAATTTGGATTCCAGATTTTTATTTTTCCAAATTTGTATCCGGAAACATGTTATGTATCAGTATTTCTTTCAGTGTTCTGTTTATGCAAGAAACATCTATCACGCTATCTATAAATATTTGCTTAGGAAACTCCTTTCCCTTCATCTGCTACTGCCTTCTCTATATTCTTAATTGATTCATATATGTGTATATATACACACAAAAGATTGAGAGAAGAGAAAATTATAGAAGAACAATTATTATATGAAGATGTAATCTGTACATATACATCTAATGAAAAACGGTGACCCCCTTTGTCCCCGCCCCATAATCATCTACAACAATCTCAAAAAGACTATGGCTCACATCATATCACTCTTGCCATGGAAATCAACAAACATTTCTCATGGCACACAAGAAACATAAGGGAGCACTTACCTTGAACTCATTTAATTCAAGCATCCCCTGTTGCTTAAAGACCAAGATATGCCACACAACTATGAACTTCCAATGTTATCCACCCTATCAATCACATCCAAGGCCTTCATTCGATCAATATCAAAGTCAATGACAGGCACAGAAGGTAGCCTCCTTGTTGAGAATATGTCATTTTTGTTTTCACTGATTGGGGAGTGACTGCTACTCTTGCTTAGCCTATGGTGTTTGCTCAACCTGGTTTTGGCAGTGTCAAATTCTTGGCTCTTACTAATGCCTGGTGTTAGCTTCCTCTTGCCGACATCTCGGAGCATTTGTTGATCTTCAACTGTTAGCATGGGGGAAGAACATGTTTTCTGTGTAAATAATTGCCCTGTCTTTTGGGTAGGAGAACGGATTGGTGATTTAACTGGGGACCTTATTCCTCCATTTCCAACTCTTACTTGGCTGACAAGATGATGGAGCCAGATAACAAGTTCAAGTATATAAGCTTCTGTTTTGTCTTTATCAGCATGGTGCAGTGTTTCAATTCTCAACAAATCGGTCTGGCCGGCGGGTTTCCGGTTCACCTCAGACCTACACAAGCTGACATTAGAAAACTAGGTAGAACATACAAACATAAAGGAATAGAATCCGGCGATCTGTCCTCACCCAGTATTTGCCCATTCTCCAACCCATCCAAAGCCATGATGAGCTCTGAATTAATCCAAAGTGAAAAACAGATAGTTAAATTTGAGAGCAGAACATGTAGAGGTTAATGCTAATTGAATAGTAGAACATAGTTTATGAAAGCTAATGCCTAATAGTAACACGGTTAAAGCAATGGTGTCTTTAGAACAAGCAACCTGAATTGCTATTCAAAAATAGAATGATGAGCATTGTTGTTTAATGATCATAATGGAAAACAAAGTTAAACAGATTTGTTGTACCAAATGCAGTACTAGGACATCTAGGAATTGCTTAGTAGGGATTAGTAAATATACTTCGTTGTGTTGGCAGCAATAGGGACTAGCCACTGCAATATTTTCTCCATTTCAGCTTTGATTTGTGGGACAGTAAGCTGCAAGAATGTTTTAGATTTAGAATATTAATGATCATACTTGGAAGAAAGTGAGATAAAAATTCCAATTAGATTCAATCTTTCTAAATGAAAAATTAAAGGGACAGATATCAATAACTAATCAAGTATTTATGGTATGGATACCCAACTAAGAAAATGTATGATGGAAATGGAATATGCACCTCTTCTTTAACCTGAAATGACTGTAATCTTGAGCGCAATGCTGATTTTACATTAGGCGGAAGCCCTTGATATAAGGCATCCCTTGTATTAGGAGGCACAGAACTTGATCGAGACACCTGGTTAAATTAAAATGTAAACTCAGGGCTACCTTCCTAATAGTCTTGCTATCATTTTCTTTAGAAACAAATAATAGTGCAGTTGTGACCATTTGTGTCTCTCTACCAGCTTGAATAGCATTATATATATAAAACTATAACACAGCCTTTTCGCCTTATAGAGTTGGCACCATTTTTCTATTCAATAAAAATATATGAAATGATTAAAAAGATTTTTTCATTGTATGTCAGATGACACTCGTTTATTGGAGCATGGCTACTCATTACGTAATCATGATCTTATTCGTGCAAATATAAGAAAGGGCTTCTGTGTTCAATCTTACTTCTCAAGGGAAGTAGGTAATACCCAAAACAAGAAATGAAAAAGAATTGCATCTCCTGATTGACAGGCTTTGCTTCCTAGTGTGTGTATCAAAAGAAACGAGAAGTGGCCAATCAAATTTGATCAACTTTTAAAATTTTCTTCTAATGGACAAGCTTAACTTAAAATATTCAAAAGAAAAAAAAATCACTCATTTTATTAACTGCATTTAGTTATTAAAACTTCACTTGGATAAACAAATGACGAGAACCCAGATAGCCATAGAATCAAACTGACTTTAAAATGCGGTAGGAAAACCCGAGATGTTCCTACAGTACCCAACTGATCAGTTTCTTTTTACCATAGAGGAGTAGTATTCTTCCTTCTGGTAACATCTTTTAAATAAAGTGAACAGAATGACAGATTAGGTCAAATCACATAAAGTCATTAAAGAATTCAGAATAGAGGAATTTTGCAATATATAAAATGTCTTGTATTAATAATGATTGAGTTACAATACTAAAGTATTTACAAAATCAGATACCTTGAGCTGCAAGATAGTCAATTAAGATCTAACTGTCTACAACAAACTCCAGCTATCCTAATAGAATTACAGGTGGCTCAATGCTAAGAATAGTATAATACTAATTATCGTAAACCATCATTCATACCATTGTGACAAATATGAAGAGAGAAGAGAAAACGAGATAACTGTTTCATTTCATGAAAATAATATAAAAAGACAAGTTGAAAGAACCAATACTATCACCATATCCCCAACATTACCATGAATAGGAAGCTGATTTTGAGGTGATTTTTTTAACACACTATTATGCTTGTTTGTGACCTATGTAAATGCATTTAATTCCCTTCTTTTCTTTCTTTCTCCAATTTTTGTTATTAACAACAATATTTTACAGCCAACAATGACGAAGAAAGATAATTGAACTTCCAAGACCATGACAAATATTAGAGATTATGTAATTTAAGTAGAATCCTAAACTCACAAGAGTGTCAATTTGAGTGATAATGTTCGCATAATGCAAAGCAAGACCGGCAGATCCCAACTTCTTGTGGTTACTTTGAGAATCTTTCGCTTGCTTATCAGTATCTGCAAGGAGGAAGAGGTATAAAACAAATGTTTTATTGACCTGGAATTTTAGCAATGGCAACGGATGCTCTACATTTTGTCAGTAAAATGAAAGGAGGAGCAACTAAATTGAGCGGGATTAAAGAACAAAATAGGTCAGGACAAGGTGAACAGATCAGAAAATTCATTCACAAAAAACATAGGATAAGTTAAAAACAAATTATGTGAAACAAATTATTATTGCATCAAATTGATGCACACAACTTCACATCAAACCATTGAAAGTACATGAGCTTTACAACTATAACCATACAAATGAATTGGCCCTTGTGCCCTTGTTGAATACCATATTCAGACTATATATCAATGATATAGCAGAGTTTTTTTCATCAATAAATTAAATACTGTTTATATAAACAAAACTCCAGCGTGTTTGACGAATACATGACAGGGAAATAAATAGATATGTCAGGTCCACCCTAACTCATTTGTCCATACTCGGAACAAAAGTAAAGAATATCAAAAACTTAGCTAAACACAATAAAAAATACTGGAAATTCTTGAAAGCGTACCAGAACTACCAAATGCTTCATGGATCTCCAAGTATAGAAAATGGACGATGTCTACAAGCTTTTCCATCACCTGCAAATACAACAATCAGAATTTATACTTGTATGATGAGAAAATGCTCAAGAAAAGGAGGCTGAAAGAATTGGAAAAGTAAATTTTATTAGGGAAAAGGGGGAACAAACAAGGGGAAATGAATTTAGTTAAACTGAAACAACAACAAAATACAATAAAATTAATTCAAGGATTTCAGAGAAAGCACGTTTCAGATGCCAAATCACCAATACTACAAAACTTAACAAATAAAAAATATTAAATCTAAGATCACCTTCTATTACAAAAATTGCATTAACTGAAAATATTTATAGAAATAACACTGTTTACCTCTTCCAAAATCTTGGACCATAATGATTTTTTCTTCAGATTTCTTACATGCTTCTTTTGACTCTTCAGTTCTGCTCTTAAAATTGCAAGGCTGTCTCCTACACAGTTTATAATCATTGATCACTCAAAAATATGAATATTATTGTGATAAAAAAGACCAACATAGTTATAACAACAAGAGGAATAAGACTTAGAGGTAAGTTTCATATCACAGGTTAAGTTTAAGTAACTAAGATAATGATAGGAAAATGAACTAAGATGTCACCCACAACATACAAGCTCAGTAGTTAAAATGGAGAAAGGCATCAGAGGTTATTTGTGACAACAAAGTACCAACCAAACTAAAAAGAAAGCTTTATCATATTGTTATATGGTAGTGAATGTTAGGTTTTAAAGATATATCACGAGAAAAAGGTGAGAGCCGCACAATTGAATACGTTAAGATCAATGTGTAACCACACAAAAGACAATACAAAATAATTTTAATATTGTATATGAGGAGATATTGGCTGGATATCTATTGAGAAAGAAATGGAGAAAATTGGTTAAGGTAGTTTGAATACAGGCAAAGAATGCCACTAGAGGATGAATCAACATATTTTTTTGTTAAAACTACTATAAACAAGACATTGACTCAAACAAATAACTTTTCAAATGCATAATACAAAAAATGGAATTTGTTGTAGCTATATGTTATTATTCATTATTTCCTTTATTTATTTTTTTTAGATATAATTACACTTGCTTCCTCACTATATGTAACTATTACAGTTTTCCTTATTTGTACTTAAAGTAATCATGGTTCTGGGATATCATTTATAACCAAATCTGTATACATCGTAACTTGCATTGTACAGTTTTCAATTATCAGAACTAATATTGATTTTTCTTCATGTCTCAAGTGGATTTAATGACAACTGGATAAGTAAATATAGGCCAACATCTACCTCTTTGTGTGGCATTTGAATTGTCCTCTTCTTGAAGCTTGCGCCGATAATCTTGATCAAATCTATCTAAAGCATGCAATTCATGGTATAATTCCTGCACGCAAAGAAAAAGGTCTAACTAAATTAAGTCAAGTCTTAGATTATAATATTTTTGTTAGTACCTGATTAACATGATTAATAAGAATGTAATATTTGATTTGACTAAGAAAATAATACAATTACCATTCAAAATATATGTCCAAATTAGAATATACAATGGTGGTCTCAAATAAAAATGTTTATGTAAATAATGACGCACAAGTAACTTAGATTATAATATTTTTGTTAGTAGTTGATTAGCATGATTAATAAGAATGCAGTATGTGTGTATGATCAAAAAGGAATGCAAGTAATTCAAAAATATTAAATTGACAAGCTATTTACCCACAAATAAAAATTGATATCCAATTAGTATAGCACAGATGTTGCTTGTGTTTGTTGAGTTCAAAGTTGAAAATTAAAATGAAAAGGTGATAAATGCCACATTAATGTAACTAAAGGTATGTAAAATTGTCAAAGCTTAGTTTGTAAGGATAATTTCTTATCGAAAAAGTCTAATATAACATTAATTACTCTTTTGTCAATTACAACCTTACTCTTCACCTAATCTTTAATTATAAGCTTTTATTGTAATGTGAAATAAAAAAAATTCATAACTATTTTATTAAGAACTAGAAAATTGTGTTTCTTGATTTCTACAAAAGAACCTTAAACAATTGACAAAATAAAACGGCGGGAATATTTATCTCAAACTACATAATCACTTTATAACTTAATTGTCCATATCTGATTCATGATTTCTTTTTTTTATCAAACTTTTTTTCATAATAAAATAAGAATATTTGGAAATCAAGCTTAACTTAAATCATACAATTGTTCATAGGTTTCTTAATATGCATAACATGACGGATGAAAGAAAGTGGCAATTTCATTGAGAAATAATCCGTAAATTCAAGAGTGTAAAACCCAGAAAGCACAGGAAAAAGGTCCATCTAATTATCTCTCAATCTCAATGTGCAAATGCATGACCTGTTTATACAACTTCTTTCTTATAAGAAGTGCAATAGCATAGATAGCTAAGATTAAAGTTTCAGATATAAAGTGGAAATATCCTAGACAGTAAATTATCAATCTCTGAAATGAAAGTTTATATCTAATTAAAGATGGACGGTGACAGTGAATCTAAATAAGCTACCTTTACAAACATGGCTGCAGCATAAAACAGAAGTGAATTCAAGTAATAACATGCAATTACCAAGCAATTGAGACAGCTTTATTTTCTTCATATGATTGTAGTTTTGTTTTAAGTGATATTCCTGGCAAAGAGAATGAGGGTGATAAAAGAATTTCAAACTACAACAGAGGTTTGTTTGAATAAAATTCTTCATAAACACTTTTATAAGAGAAAAAAATAAATTAAAAAGTGAAATAAATCTCTCTACGAGCTATTATATAATAGCTTCTCCAAAATCTGTTTTTTATACTCTAGCATAAGTTAATTTAAGTTTATGGAGAAGTTTATTTCATTTTTTTCTTGTTTTCTTCTCCTAAAAGTGTTCATAGAGAAGTTTACTCAAAGAGACCCCAAAACACAGTTTCCCATTAGTTTAGTGCAAACTGTATGTTGAACAAAGATACAATACTCAAATACACACTTTAACAAAGATATAAAATGTTATGAGTTTAGCATACAAATCCGAAGAAGATGACAGGCATATGCATTGTTCCGTTTAACAGGCTTACTCACAGCTGTATATTGAACAAAGGTCATTAGTTGTTGCATCACAATTTCTGCCTCCTCTTTCAATTGTTTTTGTGGTGTAAGCTCTGAACCTAACCTAAACATCAACAAAGGCAAAGAAAACCATAACTAACACAATGTTAGATGTTACAAGAAAATATATAAATAAAGATTAAATCCACTCAGCTATATTTGTTCTTAAGAAATATAAGATTAAACCAATTCAACTACAATTACTTCTCAAAATAGCGATCTAGATTGTGCCACTGAGGATCTTTACAACGATTTCCAAAACGCACAACTTCTCCCGAAAATATTTTCAACTCTTCTCTGTCAAAAAAGAATAAGAAAGCGAAAACTTTAAGAGCAGTAGTAGCTGAAGAAAATAAGCTCCAAACTAAAGCAAGAGTTCTACTAAGTTGATCATGCAAATATCAATTATAATCTACCTTTTGTCTGCTGCAGCAATTCTTAGGAGTTCATCCATATCTCTGGATATCAAATTTTTCACTCCTTCAGATGGCAGAACCACCTCTTTTAAATGTCTGATGTTATCTTTTGAAAGGGATTGCATCAGATTGGCACCCTTAACAATTGTGTTTGCAACTTCGAAGGCCAAAATTGAAATTTTATTCCCTTTTGTTGACACACCCGACGTAAAACCACTACTGAGATTCAAATTTGTCATACTACTACCTAGTGTGTCCAAAACTTCTACTGCCTTGCCAAGCCCAGCTGTACCAGCTCTTCCTAAAAGTGAACTCACTTCTGATACCTGTAATACACCAAAAGATAAGATAAAAAGCCAATCTAATCCCTTGTTTGCATATATGGGAAGCCTTAAAGACCCTAAAATGAGGAAGGGGCGGGGGGGGGAGAGAAAGGAAATGGTAAAGAATATAGATCCAATCTAATCCATGAGATCAAGAATAAGTTCTTCTTTAAGACCAATGTTTGGCACCATGTGAGGTATTAGCTCATTAGAAAAAAGGAGTCTAATTAATATAATCAAAAGCACAACATATGTAAGCACTTCTCTGTAAACTCACATATCTTCTAGTAGAAACTCCAGCCTTCTTATGACAAAGAACAGCAATTATCTAGACATATAACCCCACAATATTGATTAGCAAGAAAAAAGGGAAGGTCCTTCCCATTGCACCTTCCAATCAATTGGCTGACATTCACTATAACTCTCCTCCCTAAAAACCTCACAATGTGTTGCCAAGCTGGGACTCTTGCACATCCACCGTCAAGCCTCTGGGGAATATTGCAATTGCAATTTGTTATTATTTTCTCCTATTCATAGATTGCTTATGCATTATTTGTAGTGGGACACTTTTCACACATCCCTCTCATTCCTTCCCTTGTTTGTTAGGACACTTGACACACATCCTTGTTATTCTCTTTCTTGTTGGTTAGATCCAGTTTTCTATACAGCCCCTTGTACTGATCTTTTCTGCAATGAGAATGCATGAAATCATTTCATAAGAAGTATCTTCAATGCTCACTGTAGGTTCAAATGTGCTTCGGTTTTACCTTCACTTTGATACACTAATTTTGTTGTATTGGCCTTAGCTAGTGATGAATCTTAATCACATTTCCAGAGAAAGATAAAAGAGAATTTGTATTAATGTTAAATGAATACAAAAGTGACTGAGTCTCTAATTTACAGGCCTATATATACTATCAGGACTCAGTAAAGGGGTCAGTCAAAACTCCTAACAGATACAGCTCAATACAAAATACAAAAGAGAAGAGTATTCTCTTAAATCTGAAGAAGATTCACTGAACCAATTTAGAGAATTAAATACAAAAAATAATAAGAAATGTCCCGTTAATAATTAAAATTAGCATAGTTTTGTACATATTGGAATTTTTTATGGATATTGTTTTACATAAATACACACTAAACTTCATGAAAAATCGCAGAAAAATGTGGAATATGCTCCCATTGCCCAGCAGCAGTCTTGTCAATGCAGGGTGAGGAGTGCAACCTGGCACAAACTATACGTAACTGCCATAATCGTTTTTAGTTACAAGGATGTCCACTAATGTACTCAGCGCTCCGCAGCGAGAATTCCGGAAGCAGCTCCATAGCAATGGTCTGATAGCATTGGGCAATGAATCAGCTGCTGCATAAATAGCATTTTGCACATTTTTTAGGAGACTTTCTGAATTTTTTGGATTTTTGAATGGTCTTCACATCCTAAGTTATTGTTTGTGTTTGTTTTGTTGTTGTAACAACTGTATTATTGTTCTGAATTTGTTCGTTTGAATTTTAATTTCATGCTTTTTATGCGTCAATTTTATTTTTCTGTACCTAATGTATTTTGATAAGGTGGAAATCAACCAATTGTAGCCAGATTAGGGTTAATGAGAGAGAGATATAAGATTCCGAGTCAGATATATGAAAAACTGAGATATATGATTTATATAGGCTCTAGAAATGGAGACGTATAGGTTGTGTGCACTGTTAGAGAATCTTATGCTCAATGCACAAGTGCTTAATGAGTGCATCTAAAGGAATTAGAGTATTTTCTTTGACAACTAGGACATGTTGTCAAGAAATTTAGACAAGATTGTGAGGAAATTTATTGTGAGGTAGAGGTATGACAGAAAGCCAAGGAGGTAAGACACGAGTTACTTTATGTTTTTTAAATGTTTGTAGTTTTTGAGTCATTTTGAGTCCATTTGGCGAAATCCAAAGTCCAACTTAAGTCCAAGCTAACCCTCACAACTAACCACTAACTGTGATAACTTAACCTGGATTCACATAACTAATGCCAAAATTGGTATTGGTACTTAACCTAGTCCGTGTGGGATGATAACTCACTTTATTACTAGTTAACTAGTACACTTGCCGGACTAGGTTGTGATAATTCTTAGTTCACACACATTGACCATAGCACTCACTGACCACCTTTCACCAATGATTAACTGAACACAATTTGCACATCACAACAAAACATGTCAGTTGAACAGCTAGTTCTGGTGAAGAAGGTGCTAAGTTTAAGTATTACCAAGGGAAGAGTGGGGTGCTGACAAACTTTAGTTGAAAAATCATGATCATAATCAGTCACCAGAGATGAGAGATGAGAGAAAAAGCAAATCACAGATTGAGCATGAGACCACAAGAGGAGATAACTGGAGTAAGATTGAGAGAAGTGGTAGATACTAAGAGTGACCTACGTTTCCCATGATGATATAACAAGATGAAGAATCAGTCATGCAATGACACAGAAGGCCATAGCCCAGGGCAGAAGTGCCAATAGCGCATGGTGACCATTGTGAATAAAGGAGAGGTCCAGTGGTGTTTGCATAAAGAGAATTGCAAATGGGTAGGGAAAGACGTAAATAAGAAGTGATTTTAGGGATTTTGGAACCTGGTCAAACAAACACAAACCAGTCTTTTTTACTTGCTCTGTCTTGCTGGGGACCAACGATCCCACAATTGCACATGGAATGTCGCAATCCAGCTCCAACCTTACTCCTTGACAATCCCAACAACAATTCAGCTTGCCTGGGCGTGTTCGATTGATAGATCATATGATCCTATAAGGTAAATCACGATTTTAATAACAATGGTACAGATGACTTGGGATCACTGGAAAAATTTTCCCATGTCAGCTCGATTAAAAACTATAAGTTTGGTTTTACAGGAATTCCAAGCATGGAACTGTTTATGTGGTAGAAATTGGAGATGCAGTCTGCCCGAAAATCAATATGTTGTCACTGTATGCAAATTTGGCAGCTCTTTAGCGAATTTCATCAGTGTATGTTATCAGAAGCTCTGACCTAATAGCTTAAGCATTTTGGAGAAATAATCTTGATATTGTATCAAAGCCTCAATAGGCAAGTGCTCAAAAGTTTGATGTTTGATGCCACTATTCTAAATAAATGTGAATTGGTGTGTTAGCAAGGCAAAAAAAATGCCTGAGTTCCCACACAATAGCTTAAGCTTATCTTTGTCAGAATGAGATACTTACATTTTTAAGGGTATACCATTTTAGCTAAATATGCTTTGAGATTTGGTTCATGGCTTCACCTAAGAGCTCTATTCATGGTTTTTTCAAGAGAGATTCCGTTTCTACTCTGAAGACAGTGTGTTTTCTTTCTCTGAGTAGTAACTTGTCCCCCCAACTGTACCTCCCCTCTTTTCTCTCTAATGAAAGTACTTTTTCTATAATAAAACTTCTTGGTTTTCCTTCATATTCACACAAAAAAACAGCTTTCCAGCCAGAGGCATCTTTGCAGCATATTGATTATACGCACTTCCAAATACAAAATAAGCTAATCCAACCTAGAAGAATAAAAAGATCAAACATGAGAAAGGTAACTCAACTTAACAGCAGCTTGCTTGGACTTAGATTTATGCGATAAAGCCCTGGACAGGCGAGGAATCCCATCATTGATATCATCTGCCATTGACCCATACGAAACATTTTCCAATCCAGTAAACGAAAACGACTCTCTTTGATGTTTATCCAAGTCATCATCATCAGGAAGCACATTTGAATTGCTATCTATACTTCTGGGCGGTCCAATAGACTGATAAGCCATTCCAGCTTCACTATTAGCATGACCATTAGCATGCCTCGAGCTTCCACTGAGTGCATTATCCACAGCTACACCATCAACAGTGCCTTTCCATGACCTCGAGCAAATACCTCCCATATTATGTCCAATTGCTTGTGACTCTATAGTTTTACTCTCTGTACACAATGCCCATACAACACACCCTATAACTCAAACAAAACCTCAACACAGAACCTTCAATTCACAGGAATGGTATAATCGAGGCACAAAATTTGATGATACCAATTTTGATCACCCTTACTGCTCCACTCCATCAACTCTGTTCAAGTCACAAAATCTTTTCTGAATTAGAAGAAAAAAAAATCCATAAAATCTAACATAATAAAAAAATAAATCCAGAGGAAAATTAGAGAGACCCAATTAACAAAATTAGAGAGAGAAAAACGGAACACCCCCATCCCATGAATCAAAGCTATTCTACAGAAACCCAATAGAGTGGTGGATCCATTAAAGGTAATCGTCAGGGTAGAGAGATACCAGAAGAAGAGATCTGTGAGAAGTTGCATGTGTGCCATTCTGAGAGGAAGATAAAAGCAAAAGGGGTGCAAGAGAAGGTGAATGGCAATGGAGGGTCAAAGGGATCCAAGAGAAGCAAAGAGAAGTTGAGTGAGCTTTTTTGCGCTCTCTCTCTCTCACTCACTCTGTTTCACATACACAGAGTCCTCTGCCCCCGAAGTGAAACAGCAGCAGCTGGCACACGCAACACAAAGGCACAGAGGCAGACTCAGTGAATCAGCTATTCTCTCTCTATCTTTCTCTCTCCACTGTGCTGTGTTGTTCCATTTTCAGCGATGGTCAAAACGCAGAGTTCACACACGCATCACAACACAGCACAACCCCACTAACTGTTGTTTTGTTTTATTTTGACCGTGGGTGAAAATGAACATCAAAATGTTCTCCCAACTACCAATGAAACGCATCCATTCATGGGGTTCCCTTCGTCTTTTTCACTGCCTTCCTCTCTCTCTCTCTCTCCTAATGACAACAATCGCCTTTGTGTAATAAAAACATTTTTCTTGTCAAACCTGAAATTTCTTATTTCATTCCAAGATTCGGAAAACACAACATTGTCCATTTCCCAAATCAAATCACATTACACGTGTCACAAGCTTTAATCAAAACCTTTCAGAAAAAAAAAAAAAAAAAAATTTTTTTTAAAGAAAAAAAAAAAAAAAAGTAAAAAAATAATAAATAAAAAACATGTTTTTTACAGAAGAAAGAAAAAGCATGTCAAATGTTACTAGCTAGTAATGTTGAGGGTAATGAAGCGATAGAGAAAGGTATTTTAGTGTTGACTTTATTGCATGTAAAATATATTATGATGGAAATCATATTTCATCACATAGAAACTATCGATGGAAAAATACTAGATCCACTCCTAACGGTTAAAATTTACTCTTTTAATTGAAATAAAATATACTAACAAGAAAGGAAAATATAATAAAATATTGTTAATTTTGCATCAAAATTATATCAATGTGCTATTAAAATGTTCAGTTATTTTAATTTTATATGATATTAAAGCTTGTCTCCACATGTTATATTAACTTATGTATGTTACGTATATATAAAAGGTACTAAAATTTAAAAAAATCAAAATATAATTAAAAAAGGAGTAAATATATTTTTATATAGATATAAATAATTTTAATTAAAATATAAAGTTAACTGCTTAAATAATTATATTAATATGGATTTTTCATCAGAATATTTATAGTGACTTTATATATTACTATGTTTTTATGTAAAATATTCAATCTTGAAAAGTGGTATAGTTATATTTTATAATTCTAATATTAATAAAATTTACAATTATTAGTATGTTTCTAAACTTAAGAAGCATGCATGTATTGCCTATTGATAAAAGATTAGTTTTGATGTGATTTTTAAAATAATTATAAAAATAAGCAGATATATTATATGAGATTTTTACATTATTCATTCATGTTTTATTTGTGTTTTCTTTTTAATGTTAGATGCTCATACATTTTTTAAATATTTCCATGGTTATACTGTCACCGTTTCCCTTTTCCAATAACTTACATATTAATTAGTTTACATGTAAAATATTCATTTATACGTTAATATACACATATACGAGTGAAAATGGTTGCTATTTAAATTTTATCACAGGTTTAAGACGGATTAGATCGAGAAATATTTTGTTTTTTTTTTAAATGGATTAAACTGAAGATAACTTATCACTAAATAAATTAAGGTAAGGTTGAAAATGAGTCGACTCATAACTCATCAATAACAATATTATTAATTTTTTTACAATTAAAAAAAATATTACAATTATTTACTATTTTTAATTATATAAATTTGTAATTTGATATTTTAAAATATTAAGATGTTGTTAAATAATATTTGAATATTTTATTTATTTGTTTATCAAATTATATACATTGATATTATAATTTTTAATTGTTATCTTTACTATAATATTTCAAGAGGAAAAAAAAAATATTTGTAAGTGAGTTAACTCACTAACCTACTAAAAAATGAGTTAAGTTGAACTATTTTTTTTTTTTAACTTAATCCATAGTAAACCAACATATATAAATCAAGTTGACTCATATTATATAAATCAAATTAACTCATATTGACACTCCTACACATCATACAAATAATTGACTAATGATATTTTGATTGTACTATATAAATATTTATCGATGATCGAAACTTATAAGACAAATTATTTTATAAAATAAATAAAAGGCTTAAACATCCAAACATTTATATATATTTCATTACATATCATCGACAACACAACACCTGAATACTCAATTTTAAGTATGTCAATAAATATAAATAAATTAAAAAAAATAAAATTTGAAATTAGTTTTCATCTTCTACATTTCCTTCATCTTAAATAAATCTTTAAATGTTAGTTATTGTTGTTAAAATTAAGTTTAATTTCTTGTGCGAGAAATAATTTGTATTTATATGACAAAAGTAGGTAAATATTGTGATCTGGGCAGAAAAAATATGTTGTTGTTGAATGAAAAATACTGCATATAACACCTCTTCCAATAAAGAATCGAAAAGTAGTTCATTAATTTTGTTGAGAAAAATAAAATTGATTCGGATGATTTGAAAGGAGAAGCAGAAAAAGTTATGGGTTCAACTCTCTTCTAACAAAAATTAACTACCATAAAAAAAATATTTTTTGGAAAACTAATCCCCTCTTCCATTTCCAACAAGCACAATACTTTTAATTTAACTGATAAAAAAACTTTTAATTTAAGTTCATTAATATGTCTTTATTAATCTTTAATAATCACATCAATTTGTAAAATGCAAAGTAACGGAATTGTTTTATGAAAGTTATTGATTAATAATTAACTTTTAAAAGATAAAATACAATGAAAAAGTAATAAATATCCATACAGTTTTGCTTGGGGATATTTTGAGAATTTGTTAATGCTAGAATAGAAAATAAACTTTCATGGTACATTTTTTTCTAAAATGGGATTACAAATATTTTCTGTGTGTTTGGATTAATCCACCGATCTCCACAAGTGATTGTGGGGGAATGAAAAGAAGATTTTCACCATCCTCAATTCACATCCAAAACACACAAACATGTATATATTAAAATTTTTATTTAACTAAGATCACAAAAAAACGTAGTATATAAAAATGTATTTTTGTAATTTTCTACTGTTTTGAACTGTAGTATATAACTCTCCTTTTTTTTGACCTACTTAGAAATCACTTTTGTATCCTTGGATTCTAAAATGTATTTGGCTCCACCCGGTGAAATAACGAGTCTACGTTGGTTTTTGCCGTGAAAAACAAAAGTAATTGAAGAGGACAATCCAAATGAACGGTTAAACCTTTCAGTGTAGGTTAAGCTTTTCAGTTGTCTTAAGCATGTAAATTTTCTGAAAACTATAACTACTCATATTCCAACGTATTAAAGCAACTTGTTCGACACTTTCTTGTGCGAAAGCTTGTTGAAATTTCAAGGAAATTTCTTAAGCATCGATGAAAAATAAAACGAAAAGATGGAAAGAAAAACTATATGCAATGAACATAAAAGCAGCTCTTGTCAGTTTGTAAAATCCCAAATGGCTTCAGATTTTTGCTTGTTAAGGTAAGCAGGGAAAAAATGCATCTTTAGTTAGGGGTAGACAAAAAATTTAATTTTCTTGATCCAATTCACTTTTGCTCCAATCCACTCCATTTATAATCTATTTTATTAAAAATCTAATCCATTTAAAATCCATTTAATGGATATGGATTCCAATCTAATTTACATTTTATATATCTTATAGATTGGATATCCATTTTATAAATCAAGATTTTTAAATATGGATAATCCAAAAAATCCAATTCAAATTTTCAATTTAAATTTTTAGTTGGGTTAGACTAAAGGTTGAGATGAACTATACTAAATTCATACTTGGATGGGCCTTGCTCAACGACCCATACGGATCGGATAGGCCCGACAACCATAAGAGGTTGGACGGGCCTAAAGATATGAACGAGATAGACGGGCCCGAAAAATTGAACGAGTCGATCAGGCCCAATGACCAGGTCAAAAATCTAATCCAATTATTTAGATCTAAAATAGACGTGGATTGGATTATTAAATATCCATGTCCACCCCTATCTTTAGTCTTGACCGATGGGTGCTAATATTTGTTTATTTTCATATATAGCCATTGACAAACACCCATTTAGAAGCTTCAAAACTTGTCTGAACTAGCTATTCAAATAATATGGTAATTTTTCATTAAAAAGAAGTTTTCCAAAATGGTTTGGTAGTTCTTTAAATAGTTAAAAAAAAAAACTGCATGAACCACACTAGGGAACCCCTAAAAGCATCATTACCTAAGGAGTAGAGTGGCATCCTGTAAATTAAGGTTGGTCAACTTGTAGGAAATGCAAACAAACAAGGACTCATTGATTAGCTTTCACCTACAGACTACAGTACCTAATCATTCCCCTGATGGATATGTAGCATAAACTAATCATTGCAATGAGAACTTAGATGGCTAAATGAACATATTCAACTTCAGTGAGATGTTGTGATTAGATTTATGCTATGAATATGGTAGGATACTGACAGAAAAAACAAGAAAAGGATTGTAAGGAAGCTGGAAAATGAGTCTTTGAATATGTTAGTCATTAAGCACTTATGTTCCATAAACAAAATTGTATTAGTATGATGACCAGGGTACTCATATTTCGTAAATTTTAATTAGCAATAAACGAACCCAAGTACTGTAGATTAAAGTTTAAGAATAGCATTCAGTTCAGCCAAATTCATAAATATCATTAAAGCTAATGCTTCAGACTCGGCTAAAAGTACAATTTTTTTATATTCAAAATGTACTTAAACTATCTTATATAAATTATTTGATACTTTTGTAAATCATCATAGAAACTTTACTAAGATAAATTTTAAATAAGTCAGACGAATTCCAAAGTTATTTTCAATAATTCTTTCAGATCCTTAGACAAATGTTCTTATATCATAATATATAAGTTCAAAAAAAGTTGTAAATAAATTACTCCAAATAAGTTTTAAAAAAATGTCTACAACCTATTCTCAACTTTTTTTAGTAACCACTTTAGGACACTATAAAAATGGCTCATAACTCAAACAATTTAGCCTTATTTTTCCGTCTATTAAAATACAACTCATACATAGGTGCTTAAAAATAAACGGGTATTCAGTATTTTTTTATAATTAACTATTTATCCTATAAATGTTTAATTAGGATATGTTCCCAAATGGGTTTAAGGTAATTAAGTATATTTTATATTTATTTTTTAAAATTAAATCATACTCATTCAATGCATAGATACTTATTTGTTCTTGTAACAAAATAGAATTTGCATTCTTGTTAATGTGGGCGTATTATTACACTTTTTTTTCACTAGAACTCGTATTTACAATAATTTAATTATTATTTAATGGTAATAATATTTTGAATTTAATAGTTATGCACTATCAATGTAAACAAAGTCACAATGCCAAGTAATCAGAAATCATCGTTAATAAGATTTTTAAGACAATACTTGCTAAAAATTAACTTATAATATATAATACTGTGATTGTATGACTGCTTTATGCTGTCAACGCAAGGTTTATTTTTCTAATATTTTTCTTTTCTTAAACGTTAACTAAATATAAATATGCACCAATAAATAACCCGATAAATTTGCTAATACTCTTTTATCTCAAGTTGACTAACCTTGAGACTTAAGCACATAAAATGGGATTATTTAACTTCAGTAGGGCAATGGACTTTTGATTATTGCAGCTATTAATAATTATGCCATTCTGATCCCCAATGTAATTCTAACAATATAACCAAAAAGATGCTAATATCTGTGAGCTTTCCCCTGCCTGCAATTATACATGAAAAGCTAGAGAATAACAGTCAAATTCATAAAATATCCAGAATGCTAATGTTTCAGTGTCAGCTGCCGGGAGACATAAGCATTGCATGAACCAAAAAAAAGGTCGAAGAATTGGAAGTTAGCTTCAAAATGAGCCAAACAGCTTAACATCCTTCCAGCTCTGGATTTACATCACACACAAAACACAACAATTCGTCAAGCTAGCAAAATAAAAACTTTTAAAAGGGTATAGCAGAATTAAAGAATACAGGAAAACTCAAACAAATCCTATCCAGTATAAAAAGAATTTGAGGACCTAAAATATTTATGCTATCTGAAGAACTTGAAAAGAAAGCAGAAGTACGTACCCTTCTACTGTTGAGATACAAGGTCTTCCAGTTCATCTATGATAGCTTTATAGCAGAAAATGTACTGATCCTGATAAAGTGCAGAATCACCAAAAGGTTCAACTAGTAAGCATATAGAAGAAAAAGGGCCAGACGATAATAATAACAATACTTATGGTTTATGATTACAAATTATGGGGATGGAGGGAAGGAATATCAGATTAAGATACGGAGCCAGATCTGTACAATAAGCTCCCAACTAGGATCAATTCCCAAGTGTCTGGTAAACTGAGGTCACCTCAGCCAAAAACCCTACTGGATGAAGAATACAATGTTATCTTCCTTAAGATTTTCCTCGATTACATTAATCTCCTCTCGTTCTTAAAAATTATAGAAATTTTCCTAATCTTTGATTTTTGGTCTGTTAGGAGGGTACATGTCTATACAAAACTTTAGTCCGGGGGTATTTATCTGATCAGAATTTGAAACAGGTCATTTAATTTCTGACAGAAAGCTAGAAATAAATTTCCAATGCCCCTAAGCTCAGATTAAAAAAAAAAACTTTGCACAAAACATTTGTGCTAGAAGTACTGAATACAATTGTGTCATGAAGAATCTCAATAGTGTTGGGAGATTAGGCTCAAAAAGATAATTTCAATTCCATAAGTTCAATGGCACATTTTGGTGGAAAATGCATTAATTGTCATAACTTGAACTCACAGACAGTACATTAGTTGTTGATAGTTGTCAACCGTATCTTAATTGTCGTGTGCTTCTATCTCGATTGTCCATTCAACACTAGTTATTTGATTTGATGGAAAAATGTTTTTGCTGAGTGTGTTCAAGACCATGCAAATTAATTTTCCAAATTTATTTCTCTTCATTTTATTCTTAGTTTGAGAGCAAGTCGTACCCCATCTTATTTCTTAGAGTACTTATGTCGATTGCTAGAGCCTCCACAAGTTTATTTATTTTTTGCCTTAATTACCTCTATATTCCACGTGAAGAATAGTAATAGGAGCATCGATCCTAGTAATAAACTAGTTGATAGAACACACTTCTCAGGTAATTAATAAAACGGATGGATACTTTCGAAGGAGAACACAGTTCCTCAACAGAGAGTTTGATTACATCCTATCCAGCCTAGTTCCTTGCAACAATCTGCCTTCATTACCATCAAAATGTTACTATTATTAGGAGTTCCAATCTGGGCAACACAATATTCCTTTTTTTCTAAACATAAAGGAATTGATAGATTATCCACTGAAGGAGAATGATGTTCTTTCAAACTTCTAATTTATACATGCTTGCCTAGCCAGCTAGCCTAGATCGTTGCGATAATCTGCCTTCTTTACCATCAAACAAAACAATATACCATACCATCACTGTTTTATATTTCAAAAGCTCCTGTGTTTTTATTTAGTTAAGAAATGGAACTTGACTAACAAGCAGCCCACCTGAATCTTGCCATTTCATAAAAAATCAGTATATTCATTAGTCGTACTTAAATATTAAATCAACAAATCTTGATACCTGGGTCTGAACCATTCCAATACGCTGGGCCCTGAACACGGCTACTGTGTTAGCAATATCTACAGCAGACATATCACCAGCAAGTATTCTCTGAATTGTGTTGTGAATTGTGCAATATGTTCCAGTTCTACCAATACCTGCACTGAGTGATAGAGTTTGTGTCAGACATACGTACACGTGATTTATTGTCATCATCACTGCCATAAAGTGCATAAACACAGAAAAAGAAGTAACGAAATGAACCTGCAGTGGACCACTATTGGACCAAGGTTTGGTGGTAAATGGTATAATCTTTTCAAAATTTCACGCACAGCTAATGTATCTTTGGGAACTCCGTGGTCAGGCCATTCGGGATACTGAATATGCAAAACAGATATTGGAGCATCTTCTACCTGCAACAATAGATAAAGATTAGCATGAACAGGGTGCAATAAACATTGAAGATATAGAGAAATTGAGTGCATTCCAAAATTATAACAAAAAATTTGTGATGTTTTTTTTCTTCTTTTTATAGAAAAGGAAAGTTTGCAAGGGGGAAAATATGATATATTGCAATAAGGTAAACCCCAGATATATAGCTTGGGATGAATAATATTTCAGGTTAGTATACATAGATGCAATTGCCCCCATCAACCTAAAAACCAAATTAACAACTAAATAATAGTTTCCCATCAATCAATGCCAGATGGGTTTCGATCAATGGTTTCTTTCAAGTTTCTTGTGTCTATCTAACTCAACACCAAATTGCCATCTTAAGACCACGAAAATAAAATATTAATAAAACAAAATAGATACCCTCCACCCAACTTCACTTGATATGCAGAACATTTAAAAAACAAAAAGATGAAAGGTTATCGTCATGGAAATTTTATCTTGGTGCAAAAGAAATTTAATTTGAAAAAAATGGAAGAATATACAACCAAGGACAGTAAAAAAAAAACTCCAAATTAGAACAAACTAAAAAATCGAAAGAAGGTTTATTTTTTATACTTATGTTATTTCTCCTTCCTCAACGTTTAATTCAAATCACCTATATATGGAAGATTATATTAGCAGAATAACTAGGAACTCTTCCAGAAAACTTTACAAAGCTATGTGTTATTATAGTTAGAAGGGTGTCATTTATTTCATGTTGATAAAAGTTCCCATCGTTATTTTTCTTAAAATATTTGAAGAGTACACAAAAGAATACCCTAAACTTCCAAAAACAAGACTAAGAGTCAACTGCTATATTTTAACCATAATCTAGTTCTAGAACCACCATCCCCGGTAAAGCATGAGCACAATCCACCATTTCGTTAAACTTCCATAGTTAAATTTGTAGTGGCCAATCAGGTTCTAGTGTTAACATAGTTGAGAGATATATTATTATTAAGGAAAGAACTCAGTTTAAGCATTAAAGTGAAGGCTATCTAAGAAAATTTCTGATATCCTAGGGTTTAGAGTAGGTTCGTATGTTTATAGCAATACAATTACAAAAGGGCCAAGAATTAGATGAAATAATAGTTTTCAACAGAAGGGGACCTCTTCCTGAATCTCACATCCTCCCATCTACAAACTAGTGCCCGTGCCAATCTGTAAAGAAAGATATATAGTCTGAATGTCACAACCATTACAAGAGGAAAATCATCTGACCTCTCTATGGTTCACCTCTAAAAGGCGCAGCACCAATGAAGTTTCAGTAGTGTTCACCCATTTACCAATAACAGAAATATTACCAACTTCTCGAGGTCCATCCTCCGCTTGAAAATAATCTCCACACTTTACCATCTATAGAGAAAGTAAAAGAAAACGTAATTAAAAAAATACAACGAGGAAGAAAAAACTCAATATGTTAGTCAATAGGCTAGGAAGGGCCAAGTGACAAGTACCTTATAATTATCCACCAACCTTGTAAGCATGATAATTGCAGGGCAGCGATATTGAATAATCATCTCCCAGAAATCTTCATAAGTATGTGGAAGTGGACCTTGTGTGGCAATAAACTGTGACACGTTTCCAGAGGAGGAGGTCTGCATAATACATTGAAGAGGCATATGCAAGCCAATTTAACTATCTATCTAATCCCTCTAAGTCTCCTTGCACAACAGTTATTTAATTAAAAGCACATTAAATAAGTTTATACCGAGACCAAGCTTGCATTGATATACCCCTGTGCCGCAGGTCTATAATCCGAACTCGATCTGAGAACAACCCTGTTATTGTCAACTGAAACAAGAAGTGACAAAATTCAATTTCTTTTCCCGAAAATAAAACAATAATCCAATAAACCCTCGGCAACAAATTTACATGGCAAAACGTCCGTGTATCTGTTTTTGTTCAAATTGACGCCGTCAAGAGCGACGGTGCATCTTCTCCTCATCTCACTCGGCGTTATTCTGTTTGCCTGAAACCGCAACACAACACGGTGCGTTGAATCTTAGTGTGTTTGATATGAGAACAATGAATTAGGTTAGGGTGCGAACCTGCAAGTGTGCAAACTCCCGAGTGATGGTGTGAGGAGCCTGGAGTTTGTCCTTCAAAAGGTTGAGGGCTTGGGTGCAGAGGCTGACCTGATCCGCAGTGAGGGTGATCGGGGAGGGGCTATCGGGCGAGAAATTGAAATTCTCGGGAGGTGGTGCGGAGGAGGAAGTGGTGGTGGGGTTGCCGTCCATGGTGGATCTCCGGCGGGGACGAGAGCGAGTAGCGACGAGGTTCCCCAGCTCCAGCTACGGTGTATTCCTCACTTCACTGCAGTGGAGTTGACCTGACGCAATAACAGAATGCGCTGCTTACGATTCGTTTTTCCATTTTTATTAGACTGAAAAGTGAATGGCGTTATTGAATTTATATTGCCTCTCTAATTTGATTTCTGAAAAACAACTAAATTAAGAGAAAAAAAAAAGATCTTGAAACTTTAACATATGTCTTTCGTGTTACTTTTTTTGTAATCTTTGTTTTCATGTCTCACGTATTCCTTTTTAGATATGGCAACGGGTTGGGTCGGGTCGGGCACGGATAGTGTTTATCCGTAATCCGACCTACCAAAAGAAAAATCTGTCCGTTATCCGTTCGTTTATTCGTTGGATATCCGCTTAAAAAATATTCGCAAATATTTCTAAAATCTGCGGGTACCCGTGGATACCTGATACCCACAAATATTTAAATAAATATGTGTTTTATAAATTTTTTAATATAAAATTATAAAAATAAAATATAAATTAAATTAAGTTTTAATTATAATTATAATTATAATTAGGGTTAAATATCTTTTTGGTCCCTCAAGTTTCAATGAAATTTGGAATAGTTTCTCTTCAAAAATTTTGACCAATTTAGTCTTTTATCTTTACAAATGCGTGAATTTAGTCCTTTTAACCAACTTTTGTTAAGTTTATTTGACGTTTCAAGCGCATTTTATGATAATATTCGAATTGTTTACACCGTTTGACACATTTTTTCTTCAATAGTAACTCGAATATTATCATAAAATGCATTTAAAATATCAAATAAACTTAACAAAATTTGGTAAGAAAGACTAAATCCACATATTTTTAAAGATGAAATTGGTATAAAGTTTCGAAGAGGGACTAATTCCAAAATTCACTAAAATTTAAGGGACCAAAAACATATTTAACCCTTATAATTATAATTAAATTTGACATAATAAAATATACTATTACTTCTAATTTTAATTAAATTTAACTTAATAAAATATAAATTAAATTTTAATTTTAATTTTTTGCGGGTAACGGGTACCCGCAGGTACGGGCCCGCAGGTACGGATAGTATGATACCCGTACCCAACCCGTTTATAAGCGGGTATTAAAATACCTGTTATCCACTACCTACAGGTAATAAATACCCACGGATAATAACTATCCGTCACGAATTTTATCCGCGGATATCCGCGAATACGGGTATTTTTGTCATCCCTATTCCTATCTTTAAAACTGGATTAGGAAGCCATCTGTTAAAATAAATTTTTGTACAACGAATTTTAACACAGAAATTGAAAATAAATAAAATATAATATTTCAAACTCAATTACGTTTAAAACATATTTGGTATTTAAATAAATAACACGATATTTAAATTTATTATGACTTGATTATAAAAATAAATTAATTATTTTTTAAATGAATTAATTTTAAATTTATCAAAATATAAAAACTAATAATATAGTAGTTCTAATATTTATTTATTTTATAAATGAAACTTAAATTTAAATAATAAATATAATAATATTTATATGATAAATAATAAAGTTTTGTCGGACTAAAAAAATTTTGAATAAATATTTGTCTGACATAAAAATATTAAAATGTAAAATAAAAATAATTTAAAAAATTATTTTTTATATAATTATAAAATAAAAATACACAATAATTTTAATAATTGATATCTACAAATTAAATTTTAATTATTATTATAAAGTAATTTAATATGTAATTACTTTAATTATTTTAATTTAATATATTAAAAAAAGTTAACAAAATATAATATAAAATTTATACAAATAATTAATTTAGTTTCAATTTAAAAAGAGATATCATTGTTCCATTTTTAAAAAATTGAAAATGAATAGAATATATATATATATATATATATATATATATATATATATTTATATATATATATATATATATATATTTAATTTAATATAATAATGATATTTGATATTAATATTAATACGTGGAATTTATAGTGTCATGTGACACATTACATATGTGGACAATGATTTTTATTTTTTTAAAAAAAATTAAAAAGTTAATTATTTAAAAAAATGGAGATCCTAGTTCATATGTATTTAGCATTATTAATAAGGTAATAACAGGAATTAACTAATTGAGTTAATTTTAAACTTAGATTGAAATAAAAATTGAGTTCAAACTTTTCAATCATACTTAGAACGAGTAATTAAACATGTATAAAAATGATTGTTGGGCCATGTAAGTCATATGAATGTGGTCAGATCCTAGGATTTTACAAAAACAATTCTTACAAATAAAAACACTTGTCAAAAACTGTCAATAAACCAAAACAAGTACAGATTGGGCTATACAAGGCACCCAAGTCATTCTATCGGCCCACTAAAGAAACAATCTTACACTTATTTAAGCTTCAATAAAATATAACCCACATCACTCATTTAATATTAGGTGGACTATTTATTTAATTCAATATAAATTATTCTAATTACTTAATTTAATTTTTGACTAAGATATCGATACACATAATTATAAATCCTTAACAAGCAACATTTTCAACATTTAAAGTTACTCATTCTTTTTACATTATGTTTTCAAAACTAATTAATATAATTTCTTTCAGTGATGTCAAAATACAATTGCAGCACAACCATTCATACTATTAAATAGAATGGTAAAAAAAGTAAACAAAATACTTCTTTATTTATTTAAAGATAAAATAAAATGAAAAGATAATATTTCATAAATCATCTCCTTTTAATTCCTTATCGATTTCAAAAGAAATTATGTATTATAGCAAATAAATTGCTTGGGAGCACCATGAGTTCAAGACTCAAAGTATTAGGTTGTTTATGACACTGAGGAAAGAAGATGAAACGGTTACACTAAAAAACTGAGAAGACATTCTACCTCGATTGGCTCAGATACGACATAGTAACACAGTTTTTACATTGAGAGTTTAGAAGACAATAATTCTTATGATAGGATATGCACCGTATGGTCTATCGTCATTCCTAACTAGATCATCGTGAGACGGTCCAAAGACAAATAGCCAAAGACCGTCCGTTACAGACAGATAATTCTTTGGGTTGTTGATGTAGCCATCTATAGTTGGTTTTCTCTCATTTTTTTAGCCATAGTTTACACATGTATATGGTTTTTTTGCACACATGATTTAAATTGAATAGATTAGTATACTATTATAGGAATATAATGATATGTTATGTTTGTGAATCAAGATATTGATAGAAAGTTAGTAATTTCTGAAGTGTTCTAGATTATTCAATTTTATTTAAGGAGCACAAGATGGAACGAAAGGGGAGCAATTATTTTTTACTTAGTAGATTTTGGATTTGACATAGAATTTAATTATTGAGTTGAACATTCATGAATTATGATGAATTGATTTTTTGTAAAGTTAATCCAAGTTTAGAGATTTATTGTAACTTCTTTTGTAGGATTAATATGCTTGACTAAATGAACATTTGGATTGGTTTTATCTCATTACTTTAAGAATGTTATGACACGTAGAACTTGGAAAAATTAATGTTTTATCTTATTTATGTTGGAGATTGATGGATTGATCAAATTTAATTTGGTTTTAGATCAAATTTATTGATGGTGTTGAGATGTTTTGGAGTACAATCTCTAATCATATCCTTTTGTGCAAAGTACACAATTTATGTAACACAGCCACGTCTCACTGTTAGAAGAAGTATATATAAAATATATTAATAAATTCGCGTCCAACTTGTTAAATTTTCCACATGTAGACTGTCACTAATTTTCTACACAATGATTAGTCCGTATGGAATTAGTAATGAAATAGCAGAACCACTTTTCCAATTCTCACTCAAAAGTGAGTACGCGTTGGGCGACGACTTACCGGTCGTAATTGATCCGGACAAATAAATGTGACTTAGTGCTGTCTAATCAATTTATCAAACTCTAGAGTTACCAACACATTAAAATTATATCATAAAAAATTATTCATCTTTCTTCTATCCTTATTTCAGTTTAAAATTAATAATATGTATTTATATAATAAAATTATTTTTTTGTGTTTTTGACATTAAATGTATAATATTACATTTTCTTTGTTGTGTTTTTTATTTATTTTAAAAATATTTAATTAATATTTGAATCGATAAAAATATACGAGTAAACTTTTTATCCAATAAATATATGATACAAATTTCATATATACTTTTTTATATGGAGTCAATAATGATGATAAATTTTTATCCTAAAAGTAAAGATTAGAAAGTAAATTCCCCACCTATTTCACCACACATTGGTGTAATGGAGAGTAACCTAAAATGAGAAAAAAGAGGACACAAAGTTCCTCCATGTGGAATTAAAGGCACACTATTCGGACACACGTCTTCCGTTGTAGAAACTACAAAAATAATGGACCAGAGAGGACTCCTTTAGAATGAACAACCAAATCTTCAACGTAGAGTTTATTGCACGTTTCAAACAGTCAAAACGTGATATTGATTTAAAGAAACTGCGCCTAATTTCAATTTTTTTTCGTAGAAGTAGAAGACAGGAAAGACGATGAATTTACTACAAATTTATTTATGTTTATATTTTATTAAAAATATCCCTACGTTTAAAAATATAATTAAGTAGGAGTATTTAAATATTAGTGGATAAAAAATTAATTCAAAAATGAAAAAATAAATAAATAAACAGCTTTGTTATATATTTAATTGAATAGTTGTTTTTTTAACTGAATCTTTGGATTCAATTTGCAATTGGTATATTTGAAATTAAACCAAACTGCAATTTATTTCGATGGTATAAATTTCTTTTACTATTTTTAATGAAATAAATATACTTTATTATCGGAATCATATTTCCGAAAATATTTTGAGTATATGATTGGCATTTAATCATTTTTAAAATACATTTATTTCATTCAAAATACTAAAAGAAAGTGTAAAATAGGTGACTTTCATTTCGATAAAAATAAGGGCTTACCTTTTATCAAGGAAATTAAAAAAAAAACAAATTTTGAGAACCAATAATTCTTAAGTTTTTTTCTAAAACTCATAGAATCACACTAAATATGAAAAAAAATAATATCAAATTTACATAATTTAAAAAAAATCCTTTAAAAGTGTCTTAGTACAAACGTCTTCTTGGTTCATGATCCAAAATCTTTGTCGTAGGAAGACATTTTATCAGCCAGCGTTGCCATTTGGTTGGTCGGATTGAAGAAATTTCGTATCGAAATCGTGGTAACCTTGATTAAATATATTTTGTCCTTGAACACAAAATTTTATTTGTGATTGGTTTTCATATTTTCGTTTACATTTCTTTTATTCTTTTATTTTTCTTATTTTTATCTTACATAACTAATTTTTAGTTTCATGATGTGTAATAAATTAAAGGTGTTTTTATTAAATAACTATAACAATTAATAAAAAATAAAATATTTTTATAACAATAATATATATTTTTTTTTGGTAACAATATTTATATCAATTTTTTAATTGTCTTTACTTTTTTATTATTAAAAAAGAGATGTGGAGATACAACTGTACATCCTCGGTTTGAAGAAGAAACTCTAAACAATTTAAATGGAGAAATAGTAATTTGACCCTTTTCAAAAAATACACAAAAAAACACACGGTTAAGAATCCTCTTTAATAATACTAACATAAAAACAGACGTTATCGCGTTTGTGTGTATAATTTTTTAAATATACGTGATATTATATCAAGAGGTGATAATATTGTGATGTTAATAAGTTAATATATAAACTAAAATTATATTTATTAAAAATAAAGTGAAATATATTAAAACAAATGACAGAATAATCATTGATAAATAAAAAAAAAAAAAGAAAAAAATGAGAGATAACCAATTTTAGAAAAAGCCAGTAAAAGTAATAGTCAATTTTAAAAAAATTAATTAATTATTATATTTAAAAGATAAAATTAATATTTTAAAATGTGGACACAAAAAGGAGAATTTCTTTATATATTGTTATAGATAACAATATATAATAGAAGTTTAAATTGAAAAATAAATATAACTAAAATATTATTATTATGGAGTTGTGGCGTAAAGTAAACGTATCACCACTAATTTAAATACATGTCCCCTCGATGAAGTTAAAACCATCCTAACCCTTGTTCCTTACTTTCTGGCAGCAATGAATGTCTTTTCCTCTCGAGAAGCAGCAATTTTTGCATGGTTACTCTGCATGCTGATGCTAAGTAGTGGAACATGCAATTTCAATATTGGTTGTGACCAGAAAGACAAGTTGGGTCTCTTAAACTTCAAGAAAAGAGTAATAGATCCATCTGGTGTGCTCTCTTCATGGAACCCTCATCAAGATTGTTATTGTGAGTGGAGAGGAGTTAAGTGTGATAACATCACAGGTAGAGTCACTGGGCTCAGTCTCCCATGTTCTACACCAATTGCAACTACTTACGTTGACAAACCAGATAAATCACACTGTCTCACAGGTTCTATTTACCTATCCTTATTGTTGGTGGAATTGGAATTTCTAAATTACTTCAATTTGCAAAATAATGACTTCTTAGCTGTTCCATTCGATTCTATGCATCAGAATTGTCATAACCTGTCTGTAGTTTCTCATTTTCATCACTGTGACAACTCCTCGTCTCTTCGTCATCTTAATCTAGCATTTAATCACAATCTTGTCATCAATAATCTTCGATGGCTCTCTCGCATTTTATCCTTGGAATATCTCGCCCTCAATGGAATTGATCTTCACAAGGAAACTAATTGGCTTCAATCAATGACTATGCTTCCGTCACTTTCAGTACTCTTGATGTCTAATTGTCAACTTAAAGACTTTAGTCCATCTCTTCCACATGCTAATTTTACTGCACTCAACGTTCTTGATCTTTCTAACAACGAATTTGGCTCAGAGTTGCCTAAATGGTTATTCAATCTTAGTTGTGGTATCTATGTTTTAGATTTTGGGTTCAACTCTTTAAGAGGCCACTTACCTGAGGTATTGTTAAATCTTCAGCAACTAGAATACTTGAACTTGGAAGAGAATAATTTGGACGGACCCATTCCTAGTTGGTTTGGCAAATTCCAATATCTAGAATATCTTATTATTAAAGGTAACATGTTTTCTGGATCCATTCCCCCAAATTTGGGAAATCTATCATCCTTAATTCTCTTGAGTATTAGTTCAAACCAATTCACGGGAGTTGTGTCTGAGAGATATTTTTCCAAATTGTCAAAATTAAAGGTATTGATTATGTTTTCATCACCACCATTAGTATTTGATTGTGATCCGCAATGGGTTCCACCTTTTCAACTTGAACGATTGGTTATCGAATTTGCAGGTCCTAACCTTCCAGAGTGGTTGTATACGCAGAGGTATCTTAAACGTTTATCTATTTTTGATTCATCATTTGTGGCCAAAAGCAAGTTTTGGAATTTTGTATCAAGAGTGACTAATCTCGATTTAGAATACAATATGATAGTTGGGAACCTGTCAAATGTGTTGTTGAACTCTTCATTCGTTAGTCTATCATCAAATGATCTAAAAGGTTTCCTGCCTCGATTATCATCTAATGTGGCCATTTTCGATGCATCCAATAACTCATTATCTGGAAGCATTTTTCCTCTCTTGTGTGATCATAAGATGTTGAATGGAAAAGGCAGTTTGATCTACTTAGACATCTCTGGCAATCATTTGTCTGGAGAGCTTACAAATTGTTGGAAGA
>Ga0214544_1001427_pt1 | contig 49599 bp, 20 predicted proteins | sample CNSS3metaG_FD_160074 | JGI IMG/M metagenome (GOLD analysis project Ga0214544, IMG submission 160074) | Root nodule microbial communities from cowpea collected in UCLA plant growth center, Los Angeles, California, USA - CNSS3 | ecosystem: Host-associated > Plants > Roots > Nodule | place: USA...
GGATGGGGATGGGTCAAAAGTTGTATACCCGTTGGGTTTGGGGATGGGGATGGGGATGAATTTTTATTATGGAGATGGGGATGGGATCATGATACCCGTACCCGCCCCGCCCCGTTGCCATCCCTACCCAGGAGTATTGCGCGAATACTCGCTCAGGCGAGTGAACTGATTTTTTAGCGAAAAACCATCTCGCTCAGGCGAGATGGCCTCGCCTAAGCGAGCGCCCATAAACTCTCCCAGGGCCATTGTCGCAATCTCGCCTGAGTGAGAGCCTGGAGCTTGAGCGAGGGTACTCCTCTCGCCTAAGTGAGGACGTCTGGCTTGAGCGAGACCCGCTGCAGGTCACGTTGTTTTCCTTCGCTTGGTAGTTCTGGACTGTTTGATTAATGGATCTACCCGATTTAAAATATGAGACTTGGAAAATGCATGGAAATCTGTGGTTATGAAATTGGATTGATGTGTTGGTGTGATTTTGGCATGAAATTGATTGGATTATTGAATAATGTTATGAAAGGGATCAATATGCATGAGTGGGAGGGTGTATGGGTTATGAATGACGAACTGGATAAATCCTTGGCATGTAATGAACATGAGATGGTTGGTTATGAAAGTGGCATGGTAATGAGATGAGCTAAAATTCTATATTCATGGATGGAGTATGAGGAGTTGGTATGGGTTTGACCTGGAATATAAAAGAGGTTGATTATAAAGGTTGACATGGGATATATATGCGTGATGAATATATTACTTACTTGTTTGATTATGATTGGTCCATGGTCAGTGCGTATTTCCTTGAAATCTCTAGGTGGGGTTTCAGGGTCGTGTTTCAGTGGTCGAGACGTAATTCCATGGCCCCTGTTAGTGGATGTCCCTGGTGGTGCCCCATCTATATAATTTTGGTAAGGATTCAAGGTAAGGATTGTATCCTGACACTCTAAGGAGTCAGTTAGTCTCACTTAGAGCGGACTGACTCTTGTGGTGAGAGTAGCAGAGGCCTGAAACTCATTAAGGACTAACCTTGTGTGTGGGAGATTGATTCATTGTAACACTTGTAATACATAGCTCGGGGATGAGCAACTCGGGGGTGAGGAGAGGTATCCACCACAAGTGCAAACATCCGCTGAATTCGAGCAGTTTATATGTATCCGGATGAGTCGAGTCGAGTCTGAATGTATTGATTTGAAGGTCATAATATGCTTGGATGATGTGTGTATATTGGACTGTGAAAATATATATGATTGCATGATAAAATCTTTTTGGCTCTAGCTTACTCTTTGCTTGTTTGATTACCTTGTATGTTGTTCTTCTACCTTTACGATGATCATCAATTTATTGATGGGAGCAGATGCGAGAGGTACTCGTGGTCAACAAGAGATGACTCCGCTGCATAGTCTACTTGGGCTGGACGTCACATTTTATTTGGGCTTTTTTTTAGGGCTAAGGTTCGTGTATTGTATTGCCCTAAGGCTTTATTTTACTGGTTATCTCTTACTCCTGTTGGGTTGTAGGCATTGTAGTGAGTTTTAGTATTTCCTTGCATAACTGTAAGGAGTGACCTTATACTCTGCAACTTGGCTCTTTATATTATCCGGTGTAAGATTTAAATGGGATGTTACAATTTTTTTATTTTTTTACCAAAATAGTAATTTTACTTTCCTAATATGTGTAATAAAATGCTTGCATGAAAATTTTATACCATTAGGTTTTTTCAAATTTTAAATTAAGTGACATAAATTATGCTATTAGACAATCTGATTAGATGTGGATCAAATTAATTTAAATTTTAAATTTTAAAAACCTAATTGAACTGTTTAATAATATAAATACTAAATTAAACCAATTACGTACATATGAGCTTTATTATTAAAGTAATTTGCTAGATTGAATGTTGAAATAATAAAGAATGGTAGTTGAAATCGTAGTGATATTGTTTCAATTAAAAAGATTAATCCAATTAGGCCTATTAACATTGATTATGACTACTTCAATTTATTTATATATTTATTTAAATAAAGCTAAATCAATCATATAGTATTTAAATTAGGGTGAGATCTATTTGCAGTTCCTTCATTTACTTCTCTCGTTTCTTTTTATCTATTTTTTTATTACTATCTTTATTATATCATATTTCTATACATGTATGTTAATATTTAGTTTTATAACCCTTGTTCTTTAGTTATATGTTTTACTCTTCTTTTTAGTTTTTCATAACCTTGTTCTTTCGGTATATGTTTTTCTCTTGTTTTCTTATCGTTTGTTTTTATATCCATGAAAATAAGAGCATTTTCTACTTTTTCTTACTTTTGTACGGTTACATTTAAATGATCATGTATTATCAATTATATTTAATAAAATTTATGTTTGATATTTAAATTTCTTTTTTTAATATTTTTATTTATTATATTTTTCACATTAAAATATCTGATTTTAAATATTAAATGTTTAATAACATAAACTTTTTATTTAGTTAATATAAACAATTTATGTTTTTTATTCTCTTTTATTTATAATTTTCATTTTATTTGAACAACTTTTGATTTGTTCAAATAATTTTCATCATGTCTCAACATTTTTACTCATTTGATATTTGAAATTTTTATCTTTAAGGTCATTTTCATCTTATCATACCTTTTAATTATGTATATGTTTTTTTTAACAATTTCGTTAAATATGCATCAATTTGGCTTTAAGACACATATTTGATTATTTTTATTTTTTTAATATTTTTATTTTTATGATGTAGTATATTATTTTGATGATTTTTTATATAATTATTTTTATTTCCTACCTCATTATTATAATTGTAATTTGATCACTACACATAGAATTGTCAAAATGGATTGGAACTCGTGAGCTACTAGTGTAAAAATACTGTTTCACGACACTGTTCCACGACGATGGCAGAAACGTAAATGACATGATCAAAATTGACAACGATTTTGCACTTAACTGTCATTATTTTGAATCAATGAGACATCAACGACGGCTTTACTAATAGTCATCGTTATTTTCTTAATAATGTCGACGGTTATAGCACAAACCGTCGTGGAAATGTGTTGAGGGTTAAAAGAACAATTTCACTTTTCTCTGTTTTCACTTCGTGACTCTTTTCACAATTTTCTCTGCCACCGTCTACGCGTCGCCACCATTGAAGGTCCGCTAACTGAGGCACTGCCACCGGCGAAGCTGCCACCACCAATGTGATTTGTCTTCCCGTCCCCTACTCGCGCAATTATTATCTATAATTAGTGTTAGAATTGTCAATATTATAAATATGTGTCTTGATGAACGTGTTGGTATTGAGTCCGGGGGTGTCCGACCCTCGACAATTATTATTTGTATTTAGTTGGAATTATTTCTCGTTACAGAATAATGATGGATCATATCTGGATTAATCTATCACGTATAAGTGATGATTGAGAGGGGTCGAGGAGTTTATAGAATTTGCTCAACGTCATGGTGGTAGTGCTAAAAATAGAGGAAAGATGAGGTGTCTATGTGTCAATTGTTTGAATGGAAGAATATTGGATGTGGTTGAGATTAGAGAACATCTTTTATGTGATGGATTTCTAAAGAATTATATAACATGGATGTGGCATGGTGAATTGGTAGAGACTCAAACTGTGACTGAAGAACATCAATTTGTGGAATCGACAATGGATGATAGATTAAAGAACATGATTTGTGATGTTAGAGTACAAACATTGATAATTTTAACTTTAGTGCTTTTAATGGACAAAGTATATTGAGTGGTAGATCGACTGCCAATACTAAAAGGGTCACTTGGATTTCCCTCCGGGTACTTATACGTTATATGTCATTCATTTACTTTAGTATTGTCATGTGTATTTATAATTAAATTCAATTACTATAAGTGTAGTGTAATAAACAAACTGTGAGCTTTGAGTGTGGCTATTACGTGATGCAATGAATGGAAGCCATTGTTCAAGGCAATTATGAAAGTGGTTGGAATGAGGTAATATACGAACCTATTTCATGTACTAATTTTAACTTGAACTAATTTATATATGTATTGCTAATAATTCTCCTACACTTTTGCAGAAATTCAATGACCCAAGTCTGATGGATTCATGAGCAATAGCTTATGTTCAACAAACCTGGGCGAAATACTTTTTATCTAGAGTTAATGAAAGTTAGGTTTAGGGAGACTTATAAGTTTAGACTTATTTTGTAATATGATAAGTTATTTGTAACTTTGTTAAAACTATTTGGGTTGGAACTGTGTTGGCACTGTTTGTTTGTATTCGAATTGTGTTGAATGCTTTTATGACTTACAGGTTAGTGTTAAGAAATAAAACAAACATGGTTTTTAAGAAAAACAAAATTAACGACGGTTATGACCCAAACCGTCATTAATTTGAACACTTCCACGACGAATAATACTAAAATCGTCATCGTTATTGGTTGGGAGATCTGATTCTAGTTCGAAGAAAAAGCAATTTCATCGTGGAATACTATAACATTGACGACAATATTTTTAAATCGTCGTTATTATGAGTTACTTTTAATGACGGCGTTAGCAACAACGGTATTGAAGTCGTCTTCATAGACTTTCAATAGTCGTCGTTAATAGAAGTTGCTATAGTAGTGAGCCAACCCAACTCACCACGGATTGGGGCGGGGTTGGGTTGAATTTTTTTTTTATAAATTTTAATACAGGTTGATTTTTGACCCAACTCACCTAGAACCTGGCCCAGACCCATCCGACACCAAATTGGTTTTTATATCAGAACTCTCCCACTTTATTCGTCGCTTTTCGTTCGCGCCACCTTCCAACCTTCATCCCCAACACCAGCGACACCCTTCGTAGGTGAATTTTGCTTTGTTTTCCACCATTGAACTTGTTTTCCTTTGCTTTATGGTTGCATTTTTGCATTTTGCACTGATTGATTTTTCCTTTCATCTTCATTTGTGTTTTGACGGAGTTAAGAGGGGAATGGTGACAAGCAATGTAGCGGTGGTGGCGTTGACAACCTTTGCAGTGATGACGACGAGGCTAAAATGGTTAGTATTCATTTCCTCCCTAATGCACTTTGTTCCTTGAATGTGGCATTATGTGGCATTGGATGTATTCATTTCCTCCCATTGCACTTTGTTCCTTGTATGTGACACTATGAGGCACTGATTATATTTTGTTTTTTCCACTATTGTATGTGACATTATGTGCACTTTGCAATATTTGTAGTATGAATTTTAGATTTATTATTAAAAGTTTTATGTTAAAATAATTTAAATTTTATTGGATTGTTGAATATTATTCGATGCATTGTTATTTTAACACTGAGTGAACCTTAGTTCTCATTTGAGATTTAGTACAAATGATTAAACTTTTAATTATTTATATTAAATTTTGAATTGTTTGATCGAACCGTTTGAAAAAATTATTTTTCATAATTCGCTATAACGTATATGTAACACCCCATTTAATTAAGTACGTGAAATTAAAGGAATGTCACGATAAAGATAAGATAAAACGCGGTCTGGGATCAACCCCATACAACCCATGGCACACCACGATGCCCAAAAGAAATTAGAGGAAAAGTTAACCAGAGTGCATAAAACTAAGGACGAACAGATACATGGGTCACAACCATAAATGAACTCATGCAGAAATAACAACTAGTCCACGCGGACTATGCAGCAGAATCTCCATTTCCTTGCTGGCCTCTGGAACCTCGCCCATCTGCTCCCATCAATCAAATTGATGATCATCGCAACAGAAAAAGCCACACCACATAACATACAACAAACAACAGAAAGGGTAAGCTTGAGCCAATAACATATTCATCATACTGTCAATTATATTTTCACCATCCCATACTCATACCACAACCAAGCATGTAATGACTCTTCATTCAATACACTACGACTTGACTCAACTCATCCAGATACGTATAACTTGGTCAGATTCAGCGGATGCTTGCACTTGTGGTGGATACCTCTGCTCAACCTCGAGCTGCTCGATCCTGAGCTATGTAATACAAGTGTTACAATGAATCAAATTTCCCTCACCACAAGGTTAGCCCTTAATGGATTTCAGGCCTCCTGCTACTCTCACCACAAGAGTCAGTTCGCTCTAGGTGAGACTAACTGGCTCCTCAGAGTGTCAGGATGCAACCTTACCTTGAATCCTTACCTAGTTATACAGATGAGGCACCACCATAGACACCCACTAACAGGGCCATGGAATTACGTCCCGACCACTGAAGCGCGTCCCTGAAAGTCTCACCTAGAGACCCCAAGGAATTATGCACTGACACAAATCAACCACATTCACATAGCCAAAATAATAGTTACCACACATAGATATACATCACTCGTACCAACCTTTTAAGTCAACGCCTTTCATGATCCAGGCCCAACTCATTTCAACACATCATAGTTTATCCATGTACCAAGAACCTCCAATCATATCGTTATCATGCCTCTTTCATACCAAACATTTCATTTCAATCCCATACGAAACTCATGTCAACTCATTATACATAATTCAGGACTTGCATTACTATATCGTACTCATTCATATCAAACCTTTAGCACAATTCCCAAAACCAAGCGAGTTTTATCCATACAAAACCAAGAAAACCATCCTACCTTGCACTGTCTCGCCCAGCACCTCGCTCAGGCGATATGGTCTCGCCCAAACGAGCTCCCCCTTCGCCTAGGCGAGGGCTCGAGAAGGGAGCAGAAGCACTTGCGGGATCTCGCTTAGGCGAGACCCCTCTCGCCTGGGCGAGATGCTCGCTCGCTCAAAAACCACAGTGGGTCGCCTGGGCGACCATTCGTGGAGAAGAGGCTTAGGCGAGCCTCTGTTAATCTCGCCTAGGCGAGACTAGCTCGCTTGGGCGAGTTTATCAAAGCCCGCCACTGTTTTCACCTGCAACAGATGCGAATACATACCACAAGCAACAATCCCACCGTATCATACATCCATATCAACAGGCAACCACAAAGAAATCACCAACCACATAAAATAACAAACTCAAACCAAACAAACAAGAGGGTTCTAGCTTCCCTTACCTGGAAATGGGTTTGCACGGGACTTCTGCACTGAAACAAGGGGCATAGTAGCTCTAGAACCCGACTCGCAAGCTGGAACAGCGAGTCAAACGAATCAATACAAAGTTTCTCACGGTGAGTACAAAACTATACTAGACAGAGGCGATAAGGTGAAAGAGTACTTACGTGAGCAGAACTATGGCTAAGATGAAACGTGAATCGGATGAACGTTGGAACCCTAGCAGAAGTAAAAAGGCGATTGCGGCTGCGGCTCCAGGTAAGGACAACAGCTTTTCTGAAATGGTAAGGAATGTTAGGTTTAGGGCAGACCTAAAGACTTTATATGTTGGGCCGGCCTTAGGCCCACTTACAAGGGCAGCCCACTAACTGTAGGGTAGAAATAAAAGGGGACCTCACAGTATACATTGAAGTTTGTGCATAGATTTAATAAAATTTTGGTTGAGATCATTTTGTGTTGTTCTTCAGATACATACTTGTGGACTAATGTCAAATGGAAGATGTTAAAAGTTTTTTTTGTGTTAATGTGTACCGAAGTCTGCATTAATCTTCAAACTTATTAAATTTTAATGGACCAAATTAATGTTTTTACTATTTAGTCCACTTTGGTCTACTCTACCTATCCTATTAGCATGATAAAAGCAAGACAGTAGCAATTTGTCAAACCTAAATTCTTAAAATTAAAATAAAAAATAATTTAAAATATCAATTTTTTGTATTGTATAACGTGTAGATGAAAATATTTAATAATATTATACTTTAAATCTTTAGTATTTATTTAATTATTATATAACAAATAATTTTAAATAATTTTAAATTATATTTAATTATTTTGATTTCATACTATAGACTTAATTAATTAAAAATTAAAAAATATTTTATATATATATATATATATATATATATATATATATATAGGTACAAAATTTAAAAATATGAAATTAAAAAAAAAAGCTGGTAAACTTGTCTGCCATCTCACTACCCCACCTTTTAATTGAACTCGTCTGCTATCTCACTGTCCCACGTTTTAATTTGAGAGGTCACATATTTTCGATTGTTTTACCATTTTACATTATTTTATCATATGATGTTGGTAACTTTTATAAATAGTCGTAGTTATATAGCTACAATTTTTTATAAAGTTCTTATTTTAATTTTCTAAATTTTTAAATTATAATCATAATTTAGAATTTTTAGACGGAAAAAAAAAGATGTATTCTTTTAATTAAGTGAATTACGAATTTATTTAACTCATTAATTCATAATGTATTCGATTAGATTAAAAAAAAATTCATTAATAAATAAATTAGAATTTAATTAACTCACTAAATTATTACCTTATGATAAGTCCGACTAAGCCAAATTGATTAATCGATTTTACTACTCTAAACAATACATATTAAATTTGTCACTCACTTTAATTCTAAATTTTAAATCTCGTTAGTTGGTGATATGGTAAACAGTAAAAAGTTAAATAACCAATTTTTTATAAGATTTTTATTAAATTTTCTAACTTTCTAAAAACTAACTAATGCTTTACTTCAACGTATAAAGACAAATTAAATTTCAAAACAAAATTAATCATTGAATAATTTGATTAAAACCAGTTATCTAAAAAAAGAAATATGTTCCACGTGTATATAAATGAATGGATGAAGATAAACGTGATCACTGTACAGCTGTAAGATTCCCGACTTCTGAATCCGACCAAAGAAATCTCGAAGAAGATTATATAATAAGGACACGTGATTATCATGGTAGGTGAAAAAGAAGAAGAAAGAAGATAATGACTGTGTCTATATATAACCATAATGCGTGTCCATTCTGAAGACAAAGAAAATTTATCTGTGTTGGGTGCAGAAAGAGAAAGTGAGAACGATGCTGAAGATGAAGGTAACGACGAAGGTAAGTTTAATGGTGTTCCTGATAGTTTTCAGTGCAGTGGATGCTCGCTTCGATCCAACTTCCTTCATCACTCAGGTGCTTCCCAAAAGTGGTGAAAACTATGTGAAATCCACAAGCACTGCATGTTGTGATTTATGTGTTTGCACCAGGAGTATTCCTCCACAATGCCGATGCTGGGACGTTGTAGACAATTATTGCCACTCAGCTTGCAACAAGTGCGTTTGTACGAAATCAGAACCTCCTATGTGTGAATGCATGGATGTGAACAATTTCTGCTACCCTTCTTGTAGCTCCAATCAGTGAGCATGTCTCACTAACCAAGATGTTGGACAAAGCTACTTAGGCTTTGTTTACATGCTATCATCCAATAAATTTGAATAAATCACTATTATGAGAAAGAAAAACATCTGGTCTAAGTTTTTTTTTTTTTTTTTCTATCTAGTTTATCTTTGCTCTTGCTTTAAATAAATTAGTTTCTTTCAGGTAATAACAATCTTGATACATACTAAGTATAGGATTATAAGAAGGGCATTCACAAAAGTTGTGAAACAACTTTTTGTTAATAAATAACACAAACAACGTACTGGTGAATTTACCACCCATTAATATTAATTATATTGATTTTTTTTTACTAATTATAACAGTATATTTAATTGAAATTACACTAATAATAACAATAACACGAATTATTATAATAAGTTTGGCTGAAAACAGAAATAATTATCTATAACCATATATAAAGACATATATAAAGACAAAGAGATTTTCTCTTTTGTATCTTAATTTTAAAATGTCAATTTTACACTTTAAAATATAATTATTTATTAAATTTTTGAAAATCTTTTCTCTTTACTTTTTCTCTCTTTTTTCTATTTATTAACAGTTATTTTCTCATTTTCTCTTATATATTTCATTTTGTTTTTAATAAATATAATTTTATTTTATATATTAACTTAATAACATTACGTTATCATCACCTACTAATATAATATTATTAATTATTATAATAAATTTGGTGAAAACAGAGGTAATTATAATAATAATAGGGATAATATTATGATTGATCTTGTTATTGTAACATTTATTATACTGGCAGTAATGATAATATAACATAATCATATTAATATTAATAATAATATTATTATTATTATTATTATTATTATTTATATCACTATTGATGGCACTAAAAAATTTGTGCTAACTTTGCAGAAAATAATTACAGATTTAGATATTCTGTTGAATTTTGGTAAGTGAAACTAAATACAAATATACTATATAAACTATTAATATAGAAAGAAAAAAAAAAGTGACAGAGAAAACCCTAAATAATAGATATGGAATATGAGATGCATTGGTTTGTTAAAACTAAAATGGATCCATTTATTAATTAAGATCATTTTGCGACTGCAGTATCCACTGCGGCCCAAATCTAACAAATTCAATCAATTGTACAAATTGTTTTTTTTTTTCAAGTTTTAAAATCACTATTTATATTAGTGGGAACATAAGCATATATTTTTGTATAATTTTATTATAGATAACTTTTATTTAGTTTATAGATATATTTTTATTATAAATAGTTACTTTAATTTTAAAAATAAATAAAAATATAATGATTAAATTTAAATAATGAAATAAATAAATAAAATATTTTAATTTAAAAAAAATTCAAAAAATAAAAAAATTATTTTAGGTTAAAAATATGATTTATTAATAGATAAAGTTTGAAAAAAATGTCTACATACAAAAGTGAATTCTCTTCGTATAATTTGTATAATGATATAATGATATAGATAATTAAAAAGATAAATTATTATTACTATTATTATTATATTCTTTTGATGATTTTTTATATAATTATTTTTATTTCCTACCTCATTATTATAAGTGTAATTTGACCACTACACATAGAGTTGTCAAAATGGATTGGAACCCGTGAGTCACTAGTGCAAAAATATTGTTTCACGACACTGTTCACGCGGGCATAGTAGAAAGGAACGTGGTGTTAGAAACGTAAATAACATGATCAAAATTAACAACGATTTTACACTTAACCGTCCTTATTTTGAATCAATGAGACATTAACAACGACTTTATTGATAGTCGTCATTATTTTCTAAATAATATCGACGGTTATACTGCGAACCATCATGGAAATGTGTCGAGGGTTAAAAGAACAATTTCATTTTTCTCTGTTTTCACTTCGCGACTCTTTTCACAGTTTTCTCTGTAACCGTCTGCGCGCCGCCACTGTCGAAGGTTTTGCTCTACCACCGTTTATTGTTGCCGCTGGGTGACGGGCTTCCACCGTTGAATGTTGCCGCTGGGTTTGTCACTGCCACCGTCGAAGTTACCGCTGGGTGAGGCGCTACCACCGTTGAAGGTTCGCCGGTTGAGGCGCTGCCACCAGCGAAGCTGCCACCACCAATGTTATTTGTCTTCCTGTCCCCTACTCGCACAATTATTATCTATAACTAGTGTTGGAATTGTCAATACTATGAATATGTGTCTTGATGAACGTGTTGGTATTGAGTCCGGGGGTGTCCGACCCTCGACAATTATTATTTGTATTTAGTTGGAATTATTTCTCGTTACAGAATAATGATGGATCGTAGCTGGATTAATCTATCACGTATAAGTGATGATTATGAGAGAGGGGTCGAGGAGTTTATAGAGATTGCTCAACGTCATGGTGATAGTGCTAAATATAGAGGAAAGATGAGGTGTCCATGTGTCAATTGTTTGAATGGAAGAATATTGGATGTGGATGAGATTAGAGAACATCTTTTATGTGATGGGTTTCTAAAGAATTATACAACATGGATTTGGCATGGTGAATTGGTAGAGACTCAAACTGTGACTGAAGAACATCGAGTTGTGAAATCGACAATAGAAGATATATTAGATGACATGATTTATGATGTTGGAGTACAAACATTGATAATTTTATCTTTAGTGCTTTTAATGGACAAAGTATATTGAGTGGTTGATCGACTACCAATACTAAAAGGGTCACTTGGATTTCCCTTTGGGTACTTATACGTTATATGTCATTCATTTACTTTAGTATTGTCATGTGTATTTATAATTAAATACAATTACTATAAGTGTAGTGTAATAAACAAACTGGAAGCTTTGAGTGTGGCTATTACGTGATGCAATGAATGGCAGCCATTGTTCAAGGCTATTATGAAAGTGGTTGGAATGAGGTAATATAATAACTTATTTCATATACTAATTTTAACTTGAACTAATTTATATTTGTATTGCTAATAATTCTCCTACACTTTTGCAGAAATTCAATGACCTAAGTCCGATGGATTCATAAGCAATAGCTTATGTTCAACAAACCTGGGCGAAATACTTTCTTTCTAGAGTTAGTGAAAATTAGGTTTAAGGAGACTTCGAAGTTTAGATTTATTCTTTCATATGATAAGTTATTTGTAGCTTTGTTAAAAATGTTTGGATTGGAACTGTGCTGGCACTATTTGTTTGTATTCGAATTGTGTTGAATGCTTTTTTGACTTACAAGTTAGTGTTAAGAAATAAAACAAACCTAGTTTTTTTATTTTAAAAAGAACAAAATTAACGATGGTTATGACCCAAACCGTCATTCATTTGAACACTTCCACGACGGGTAATAGTAAAATCGTCGTCGTTATTGGCAGGGAGATCTAATTCTAGTTCGAAGAAAAAGCAATTTCAACGACGACTTTTGAAGCGTCGTGGAATACTATAACATTGACGACGGTGTTTTTAAACTGTCGTTATTATGAGTTACTTTTAACGACGACGTTAGCAACGACGGTTTTGAAGCCGTCTTCATAGGCTTTCAATAGTATTCGTTAATAGAAGTTGCTACAGTAGTAAGCCAACCAAACTCACCACGGATTGGGGCGGGGTTGGGTTGAATTTTTTTTTTATAAATTTTAATATATGCTGATTTTTTATCCAGCTCACCTAGAACTTGGCCTAGCCCCATCCGACGTCAAATTGGTTTTTATATTAGAACTCTCCCACTTTTTTCGTCGCTTTTCGTTCGCGTCACCTTCCAACCTTCATCCCCAACACCAGCGACAACCTTCGTAGGTGAGTTTTGCTTCGTTTTCCACCATTGAACTTATTTTTCCTTTGTTTTATGGTTGCATTTTTGCGTTTTACACTGATTGATTTTTCCTTTCATCTTCATTTGCGTTTTGACAGAGTTAAAAAGGGAATGGTGACAAGCGATGTAGTGGTGGTGATGAGCTCTACAGCGGTGGTGGCGTTGACAAGCTTTGCGGTGATGACGACGAGGCTATAAAGGTTAGTATTCATTTCCTCCCTAGTTTACTTTTTTCCTTGTATGTGGCATTATGTGGCATTGGTTGTATTCATTTCCTCCCATTGCACTTTGTTCCTTGCATGTGACACGATATGACATTGATTATATTTTATTTTTCCCACTATTGTATGTGACATTATGTGCACTTTGCAATATTTGTAGTATGAATTTTAGATTTATTATTAAATGTTTTATGTTAAAATAATTTGAATTTTATTGGATTGTTTAATATTATCGATGCATTGTTATTTTAACACTGAGTGAACCTTAGTTCTCATTTAAGATTTAGTACAAATGATTAAACTTTCAATTGTTTGTATTATATTTTGAATTGTTTGATTGAACATTTTGAAAAAATTATTTTTCATAATTTTTTATAACGTATACATTGAAGTTTGTGCATAGATTTGATAAAATTTTGGTTGAGACCATTTTGTGTTGTTCTTCATATCCATACTTGTGTATTAACATCGAATGGAAGATGTTAAAAGGCTTTTTTGTGTTAATGTGTATCACAGTATGCATGATCCTCAAACTTATTAAATTTTGATGGGCCAAATTGATGTTTTTACTATTTAGTCCACTTTGATCTACTCTACATATCCTATCAAACAAGCATGCTAAAAGTAAGAAAGTACCAATTTGTCAAACCTACAATTTTAAAATTTTAATAAAAAATAATTTAAAATCATTATTTTGTATTGTATTACGTGTAGATGAAAATATTTAATAATATTATACTTTAAATCTTTCGTATTTATTTAATTATTATATAATAAATAATTTTAAATTATATTTAATTTTTTTGATTTCACACTACACACTTAATTAATTAAAAATTAAAAAATATTTTTAATTAAATATTTTTTATATATATATAAGTACAAAATTTAAAAATATAAAATAAAAAAAAAGGCCAGTGAACTTGTCTCCCATCTCACTATCCCACCTTTTAATTGAACTTGTCTGCTATCTCTATCCCACGTTTTAATATGAGTGGTTGAATATTTTCGATTCGTTTTACCGTATTACATTATTTTATCATATGATGTTAGTAACTTTTATAAATAGTCATAGTTAAAGAACTACAATTTTTTATAAGATTCTTATTTTAATTTTTAAAATTTTTAAATAATAATCGTAATTTAGGTTTTTTAGACGAAAGAGAAAAAATTATTTTTTTAATTAAGTGAATCAGTAGACCAATTTGTTTAACCCATTAATCCATTATATACTCAATAAGATTCAAATTTTTTTACTCGTTAATACATGAATTGAAATTTAATCGACCCACTAAATTATTAACTTATGATAAGTCAGACCATGCCAAATTGATTAACCGATTATACCCCTCTAATCAATACATATGAAATTTATGACTCACTCTAATTCTAAATTTTAAATGTTCTTAGTTGGTAATATGATAAATAGTAAAAGTTAAATAACTACATTTTTTTATAAGACTTTTATTAAATTTTCTAACTTTCTAAATACTAACTAATGATTTACTTCAACATATAAAGACAAACTAAATTTCAAAACAAAATTAATCATCAACATATTGAGTAATTATTGTATTTGAATAATATGATTAAAACCAGTTATCTAAAAAAGGAATATGTTCCACGTGTATATAAGTATATAAATGAATGGATGAAGATAAACATGATCGCTGTACAGCTGTGAGATTCTCAAATTTTGAATCCAACAAAAGAAAACTCGAAGAAGATGATATAATAAGACACGTGATTATCATGGTAGCTGAAAAGGAAGAAGAAAGAAGATAATGAATGTGTGTATATATAAGAATCATGCGTATCCATTCTGAAGACAGAGAAAATTTATCTGTGTTGGGTGCAGAAAGAGAAAGTGAGAGCAATGCTGAAGTTGAAGGTAATGATGAAGGTAAGTTTAATGGTGTTCTTGATAGTTTTCAGTGCAGTGGATGCTCGCTTCGATCCAACCTCCTTCATCACTCAGGTGCTTCCCAAAAGTGATGAAAACTATGTGAAATCCACAATCACTGCATGCTGCGATAATTGTGTTTGCACCAGGAGTATTCCTCCACAATGCCGATGCCTTGACATTGTAGAGAATTATTGCCACTCAGCTTGCGACTCTTGCGTTTGTACATTATCAGAACCTCCTATGTGTCAATGCATGGATCAGAACAGTTTCTGCTATCCTCCTTGTAGCTCCTTGTAGCTACTTAGGCTTTGTTCGCATGGTATCGTCGAATAAATTTGAATAAATCACTGTTATGAGAAAGAAAAACATTTGGTCTAAGCTTCTTTTTTTTTTTATCTTTGCACTTGCTTGAAATAAATTAGTTTCTTTCAGGTAATAACAATCTTGATACATACTAAGTATAGGATTATAAAAAGGACATTCACAAAAGTTACAAAAACAACTTATTTTATTGACTATATTAATAACACAAACCACATACCGTTGAATTTACCACCGATTACTATTAATTATTTTGATAATTTTTTTATTAATTATATCAATATATTTAATTGTTACACTAATAATAACAATAACAAATTATTATAATAAGTTTGTGGTGAAAACGATTATAATAATATAACTATATATATTGGGATTTTTTATGTTGGTGTTCACATCTTTATTCTCAATTCTACCTTTCAATAAATAATCATTTTTTTTCAAATTAAATAATTATTTTATCATCTTTATTTTTTAAATAACTATTTTATTAGATTTAACTATTTTTTTCTTTAACTTCTTTTTTAAATTACATATTTTTTAAACTAAAATACGTATTTTTTTTAATAAAAAATTATCTACAGAAATAAACAAAAAAAATTATAATAAATTTAAAAAATTAATTATACTTATTTTTAATATTAAAAAAATAATACATGCACATATTTTTACTGATAATAATAATAATAATAATAATAATAATAATAATAATAATAATAATAATAATAATAATAATAATAATAATAATAATAACAACAATAATAATAATCCTTCTTCCATCCTCTGAAAGGAAGTTTGTTAACTTCTTGCTTTCAGATCGGTAGTCCTTCGCGAAATGCTCAACCTTTCCACAATTGTAACATTTAAATATTGAGTACCAGTCTTGGCAAAATGATCATACTTCCCACATTTGAAGCACTCAATTCATGAGTTGTTCGACTGACCTCCTCGACCTATACCACCACAACCTCCACCTTGTCCTTGTAAGACCCGAGCGATTTAAATAATTAATTAAATAATTATTTAATAAATGCGGGTAGTAGAAGTCATTAAGGCATTTAATATGGAATGTTATGATGTGGAAAAGTACTAATTCAAATGCTTAAGAGTACTTAATTGGCTGAGAGGACTTGGGTTTAAGTCCTCTGTATGCCTTTTTGTGATATTTAATCTATTATTATTTTAATAAGATGATATGGTCATGGAGAGTGATGATATCATCTTAAGATTTAATGAATTATCACGAAATATGATTGGTTGAATTGGTTGTGCACTTGCTTGGTGATTTAGTGGTTATGGGTTTAAACCTTAGTGAACCTCAACTCATTCTCTTTTTGCTAATTTTAGTTTTGGCATGAATGTGAAGGGGCAAGGGAAACCCTAGCTAAAGGAGCAGCCAAGGGTGCTGGAAAATCAAATAGAATAGTTAATTGAATGACAATTAAAACTAAGTTTAAGGCCATTTCGTTTTTTCTAATAAACCATTATTAAGGTACCATTAAAGGGGAGAATTAAGGGAGGAGGAGAGCACTTTTGAGTCTGTCAGTTTGAGAATAGTGAGGAGGGTTTTTTACAAAGGAGAAACGTGAGGTTGGGGGTGGAAAAGGTGCTGGTTTGGAGGAGATTCAAAAGGAGACCATTTGTGATCCAAGGAAATTCTCAAGTGCCACTTTTCAACAAGGGAAATTCAGGTTAGGGGAGTTCCACTCTGTGTTTTTATTATGAATTAGATGATTGTGTGATATGCTTGATGATCATGATACAATGCCTATTATTTTCGCCTGAGTTTTCTTCGTAATTCTAGAAATACCCAAAAATTGCCTAGTGGCGTCGAATGAACTGTTAGGCGACACATGTCACAGAACCCAATTCTGGGTTTTTCTCTATGAACCTCCTGGTGGCGGTGCGTGTACCGCCAGGCGACACGAAATGGCTTGGCCAGTTGTTCTCGTTTTACGTGTGTTCTGAGAAATTGTATCTGTTTTAATTGGTTCCTTGTATAAAAATATAAAATTGTTTACATGCTGATGTTTTTATGAATCCGTGAATGAATTTGGGGATTTAGGGTTCATGTTGGGGTAGGTGATGAATAAGCATGGATTGTGTAACTGATGGATGCGTTAGTGTTAAGAATAATGCTAGTATGAATAAAGTATGAACCTTATATGGTGTGTGCACTTGAAACTATATCAGTATGATGATGGATGATGGAATTGGGGTTGTTTGGGGTCACGAAGGATTCGAGAGAAATTTGGCAGAACCCAGATTGGCACGCACCGCCTGGCGGCAATATAAGTGCACTATGTTAGTTGGCTTAAAAGATGTAGGAATATTCAATTTGGTAACATGATGAGTACGCAATATAATATATTATAATTGTGAAAAGGGGTATTTGAAATTGTGGGAGTGTGTGTATATTGTAATGTAAATTTGTATCAGATAAAAATTGCACATAAAGTGTAGGAAGGGAATTTTACATGAAGGATAACTAAAGAATAGGTGAGAATAGACAATACTTGATATAAAATGCTTGTAAATTGGAGATTTTGCTTAGACTGCGATGATGTTATTTCTTCTCTTAGAATTGGTGTGTATATAATGATTGTGGTGTTGAGTTTAGTGGAATGTGGCATGTTTCAATTAACAAATGAAGGAGAGTATGGTATGCAGAATAATAATTGATTGAGTGACATGATTAATTGTGTTCCTTGTAATCTAGATATGGAACTGTGCCTGGAGTTCTATAATTGTGCTACAATTTTGGTGTGTTGTATGATTGGGGTCCATTGGGATCTGTTTAAGTGCCAAAAACCAGTAGCATTTGCGCTACTGGTATGGCGCCTGGCAGCGGGTAGCGAGCCGCCAGGCGGTAGGGTCTCAAAATAGTTACAGTGGCCACTAACTACGAGTGGCGCCTGGCGGCAGGGTTGGGTCCTCCAGGCAGTGACGGAGCAAAGAGTCTTTTAGTTCGCGCTTGGCGCCTGGCGGTGTGAGATGCCGCTAGGCAGTCTAGAACCAGATTCTACCTAGCGGCGTGAGAGGCGTGCGAGGCAGTTTGTTTAGATTTCGCCTGGCGGCGTTTAGGTTGTGCTAGGCGAATTAGATGTTGTGAAATTGGTTGTTGCTGTGAACAGTGGACTTGAAGGACTAAGTTCACTTACCTTTGCGTTCGGGCTTGATGGACTAAGTCCAATAGGGGTCTGGGATGTGCTTGGTGGTGTGACGCATGATGGGCATGAAACTGGTTAGTTCACGTCGGCTGCTAATGGGCGAGGAGTCCTTAGTATGGTGATTACATGCGTCAGCCGCACGATGGGCAAGGAACAATTATGTTCCTGTCAGCTGTTATTGGGCGAGGAGTCCATAGTATGGTGATTGCGTGCGTGTTTGGCTCCGAGCAAGGAAGGCTTGGATGTTTTGCTACAGGCGAGGAGTCTGTGGGGCAGGACGACGAGCGAGTTAGGCTCATAGGGTTGGGCCACGAAAGGGATAGTTTTGTGGGGGCACAGTTAAAGTCCCGAGACCTAGTTTCATGCATATAACTCATAAAGGATTATGAGATCATATATGGGTAATTTGAAAGACTAAAATGATTATGTAAGATTTTCCTTTTGGGACGGGTGTCATATTTATTTTATACATATGTGCATAACTCACCCTAAATGTTTGCGTGTGGCGATGATTGGATAACTTGCTATCTGGGACCAGATATTTTGACAGGTGAGCCAGGAGATGCTTGAGTTCTGAGAGCAGGATTACATAGGGACTTTTGAAGACTTTAAATACTTTGATAGTTTTCATGTATTTGAAATAGTTTACCATTTCAGTTATTTTATGGTTGTAACAAATTTTAAATCACGAATATTTACAATGTGTCCGATTATATGGTTTTAGTTTTCCGCATTTTGGGAAAGTACTGTTATAAATGCGGTTTGAAAAATTATAAATATGTTTTCTCTTCTTTCTTTCGTATTTTATTCTTTTATTTAAAATAATTTTCCTTAGGATGTTACAGTCCTCGGCCATGCCAGTTTTATTGGTTGATCTGTTCTTGACCTCTTTCATATCCTCTTCTACTTCTACCACCTCGGCCTCGACTGTTCTAAGTATAAGGAATCTTCTTCTTCCTAATGGTTGTCTTTGCTTTGAGTGTTTGATCAAGGGACTCTTTCTTCTTCGTTGCTCATGCACCTCAAGTGACCCAACAAGCTCTTCCACCGAGAGCGCTGTCAATTCCTTGGATTCCTCTATTATGCAAACTATATTATCAAAGTCGTCAGTTAACGACCTCAAGATTTTCTCCACCACTCGGCAAGTGGGCATCGTCTTTACATTTCTACCGAGTTGATTCACTACAGTTTCAACTCGGGAGACGTATTTGAAAACCCCTTCAGCTTCCTTCATCCTCATCCTTTCATGCTCGTCTATGAGAGTTTGAAGTCAGACTTGCTTCACACAGTTATCCCTTTTGAATGCCTTCTCCAGAATATCTCATTCTTCTTTTGAAGAAATAGCATTTGCTATCTTCTCAAATTTGGACTCATCAACAGCTCGGTACAACACGTACAAAGTCATTTTGTCCTTTGCTCGTGTTGCTTTTAATGTAGAAATTTGGGCTATCGCCATTTCTCCAATGTCCTCTGGTTCTTGGTGCCCATTTTCGACCACCTCTCATACTTCTTGGGAACCAAGGAGAGCCTTCATCTGCAGGCTCCAATTATCATAGTTGACGCCTTTTGATAACTTCGGCAGGGGCATGCTATTAGCTAAGCTGGTCATCTCAATCAAACTCTCTAACTCACTAATACACTTAGGCTCTCAAACTCTGATGCCAATTTATTGACAAACAAGTCTCTCTGGATAAATACTCTCTATATTCATATTTGTTGTGTTTTGCATTGAAGCACTACATGGTCCTTTTATAGACCTTTGGACATGACCTTTCAACTACATTCATTAAATATAACCACTACCTAACCCACAATTAATGAACTTTATTGCATGTTAATCAATGCTAGACCCACTCTTAACCTTTTGCACTCTCCTAGACAATTAATATAACAACTTCCAACTACCCACATTTAAGTTTACCCAACAGTTGTCTTGACCACATGGGAGAAAGTTTCGAAAAAATCTACCCCTTTGTTTGAGTGAAACCTTTGGCAATCAGCCTTGCCTTATGTCTCTCAATGGAACCATATGCTTTGAATTTGGTTTTGTAAACCCATTTACAAACCATGACTTTCTTTATTTGAGGAAGGCTCATTAGTGATTAAGTTTGATTTCTCTGCAAGGCTTCTAACTCAACCATCATAGCAGCTTTCCAGCAGTCAAGTTTACTCACTTATATATAGGAATTGGGCTCGTACGTACCAGAAACATATAAACAAAAAATAGTACGTGAGTTAGAAAATTTAGAATAAGAAAGAAATAAATGTAATGGGTATGAGGTACTGAAAACAATATATGATGAAGTAATAATGTTATAATGATAGTCAGTTAAGTATAAGGGTGGCTTCTTGCTTTTTGTGGAAGCTCTTGTTGTGGTTTTAGTGACTTATGTAGGATCATGTGGAACATATTTTGTAATGATTTCTGGTCGAGTGGAGGGGGGTTATTTGAATGGAAAACTAGTTGTTCAAAAGTCAATAATGAATCAGAATTTTTATAATTGGAAGGATTAATAATAAGAGTAATGTCTTGTTTATGATATGGGAAATATGTCTCATATAGAACAACATTGAGAGAGACAAAACAAACCTTTGTGAATATGTCATATAAAATGTATCCTTCAATGCCCGGTTTAAAACTTGAAAAAATAGCTTTAAAGCATGTTTGTGAAGTTTTTTTCTCCAACAGTAAGAGTAGATGCATATACAAGACATCCAAACACTCGTAAGTGATTTAAAACGAGAACATGCTTATGCATTACTTTATAAGGAGATTTAAACTTTAAAAAAAGTGTTGGAACACTAACACAAAAAAAACCCTTTAACGTCTTCCATTCGATGTCCACCAATTCAAAATTCAACGTAGAAGATGACCGGTGACATTTTTGTAAAAAACATATCAAATTTTACTTTGAACCTTCCAAAAACCAACGTTAAAGGATGCCGACCTCCACATCCCCAACGTCAAAACTGCTTAAGACGTCGACCCAAAGCCCATTTGACGTCAATGGACGTCGGCCCAAACCCCATCCAACGTCAAATTGGTTTTTATATCAGAACCCTCCCACTTTTTTGGTAGTTATTCATTCGTGCCACCTTCCAACCTTCATCCCAACACCAGTGACAACCTTCGTAGGTGAGTTTTGCTTCGTTTTCCACCATTGAACTTGTTTTCCATTGCTTTATGGTTGCATTGTTGTGTTTTGCACTGATTGATTTTTCCTTTCATCTTAATTTGTGTTTTGACGGTGTTAAGAGGGGAATAGTGACAAGAGATGTAGTAGTGGTGATGAGCTCTGTAGTGGGTGGCTGCACTGACAAGCTTTGCGGTGATGACGACGAGGCTAAAAAGGTTAGTATTCATTTCCTCCCTAGTGCACTTTGTTCCTTGTATGTGGCTTTATGTGGCATTGGTTGTATTCATTTCGTCCCATTGCACTTTGTTCCTTGCATGTGACATGATATGGCATTGATTATATTTTATTTTTCCCACTATTGTATGTGACATTATGTGCACTTTGGAATATTTGTAGTATGAATTTTAGATTTATTATTAGATATTTTATGAGAAAGAAAAACATTTGGTCTAAGTTTTTTTTATTTTTCTATCTAGTTTATATCTTTCAGGTAATAATAATCTTGATACATACTAAGTATAGGATTATAAGAAAGGCATTCACAAAAGTTATAGAAACAACTTTTTATTAATAAATAACACAGACAACCTACTGGTAAATTTACCACCCATTAATATTAATTATATTAATTTTTTTACTAATTATAACAGTATATTTAATTAAAATTACACTAACAAATTTGGTTGAAAACAGAGGCAGTTATAATAATGATAGAGATAATAATACTTGAAAACTGAGGTAGTTATAATAATGATAGAGATAATAGTACGATTGATCTTATTATTGTAACATTTATTATATATCGGCGATAATATAATAATAATAATAATTATTATTATTATTATTTATATTTATATTTATATTTATATTTATATCTATATCTATATCGGTGCTAAAAACTGTACTAACTTGTGCAGAAAATAATTACAGATTTAGAAATTGTGTTGGGTTTCGGTAAGTGAAACCAAAAACAAATATATTATGTAAACGATTAATATAGAAAAATAAAAAAGTGACAGAGAAAACCCTAAATAATAGAGATGGAATATGAGATGCATTGGTTTGTTAAAACTAGAATGGATCCATTTATTAAGATCATTTTGCAACTGCAGTATCCACTGCGGCCCAAATCTAACAAATTCAATCAATTGTACTACTTGTTTTTTTTTTCATGTTTTAAAATCACTATTTATATTAGTGAGAACATAAGAGTATATTTTTTTATAATTTTATTATAGATAAATTTTATTTATTTTATAGATATATTTTTATTATAAATATTTATTTGAATTTTTAAAAATAAATAAAATAAATAATGATTAAATTTAAATAATAAAATAAATAAATAAAATATTTTAATTTAAAAAAAATCAAAAAATAAAATAATTAATTTAGGTTAAAAATATGATTTATTAATAGATAAAGTTTGAAAAAAATGTTTACATACAAAAGTGAATTCTCTTCATATAATTTGTATAATGATATAGATAATTAAAAAGATAAATTATTATTATTATTATTAATATATTTATATTAAACACAAAACATGAATACATTCTTTTAGTGATTTTTTTTATTTTTTACCAAAATAGTAATTTCACTCTTCTAATATGTGTAATAAAATGCTTGCAAGAAAATTTTACACCATTAGGTTTTTCAAATTTTAAATTAAGTAACATAAATTGTGCTATTAGACAATCTGATGACATGTGGATCAAATTAATTAAAATTTGAAATTTTAAAAATCTAATTGAACTGTTTAATAATATAAAGACTAAATTAAACCAATTACGTACAGATGAACTTTATTATTAAAGTACTTTGCTAGATTGAATGTTGAAATAATAAAGAATGACAGTTGAAATAGTAGTGATAGTGTTTTAATTAAAAAATTAATCCAATTAGGCCTATTAACATTGATTATGACTACTTCAATTTATTTATTTATATATTTATTTAAATAAAGCTAAAACAATCACATAGTATTTAAAATAGGGTGAGATCTATTTGCACTTCCTTCATTTATTTCTCTCGTTTCTTTTTATCTATTTTTTTATTACTATCTTTATTCTATCATATTTCTATACATATATGTTAATCTCTACTTTTATAACCCTTGTTCTTTCGTTATATGTTTTGCTCTTCTTTGTAGTTTTATAACCCTTGTTCTTTCGTTATGTGTTTTTTCTCTTAGTTTCTTATCGTTTGTTTTTATATCCATGAAATTAAGACTCATTTTCTACTTTTTCTTTTATTAACTTTTATACGTTTATATTTAAATGATGATGTATTATTAATTATATTTAATAAATTTATGTTTGATATTTGAATATTTTTATTTTATTTAATATTTTTTTATTATATTTTTCACATAAAAATATTTTACTCTTAATATTAAATAATTAATCGCATAAATTCTTATTTAATTAATATAAAAAATTTATATCTTTTATTCTCTTCTATTTATAATTTTCATTTCATTTGAACAACTTTTGAATTGTTCAAATAATTTTCATCATGTCTCAATATTTTGACTTATTTGATATTTAAAAATTTTATCTTAAATTTTTAAGGTCTTTTTTATCTTATCATGCCCTTTAATTATGTATATTTTATTTTTTTACAATTTTGTTAAATATGCATCAATTTATTTTTAAGACACATATTTGATTTTCTTTAATATTTTTATTTATTTTTATTTTTATCATGTAGAATATCATTTTGATGATTTTTTATATAATTATTTTTATTTTCTACCTCATTATTATAAGTGTAATTTATCATTACTCATTGAGTTGTCAAAATAGATTGGAACCCCTGAGCCAATCCAGCTCATCACGAATTCGGGTCGGGTTGGATTAAAAATTTGTTATAAATTTAAATACAGATTGATTTTTTATCTAGCTCACCTAAAACCTGACTCACTCGGGTCGAACCTATGGTGAGTCGGATTGACTCACCAACCCGCACATAAAAGGTCACACAAGTATTTTTTTTATTAAGTAGGATTTTGCATTTGGATCAAGTTAAATTATTTTTTTTTAGCCAGCACATAGATAATGTGTATTTTTGTGATTTTAGTTTGTATTTGGAATGTATTGAAGTTTATTTAGATTTTAATTAGAATTATAATTTTATGTTGAATAAAAAATAAAAAATAAAAAATAAAAAATTATATTTTTTTAATTAAGCGAGCTCGTAAGCCAACCTGTTTATTTAACCCACCAACCTGTGGTGGGTTGAGCCGGGTTCAAATTTGTTTGGCTTGCTAATAAGTGAGTCGGGTTGGATTGACTCACTAAATGATCAACCCGTGATGGGTCAAGTTAGGCTGGATCGGACCAGATTACCCGTTTTGACAGCTCTAACTACACATTTTATCACTATACATGTATAAAGATATTTTATTTACGATAATATGATAATTTAATCTTATTGTCATAATTTTTTTTTATCTCCGTCCAAGGAAAGATGAAAGATTTATTCTAAATTTTAATTATTTTTAGTGAATTTTTGTTCTAGTGTGTTTTTGTTAAGTGGTGGGTATTACAATTTTTTATCCATGTAAAAAAAATGTCATTAAAATTTTGATAAGTGAAGTAAAGAAATATTTAAAATATTTTTAAATTTGGGTACTTGTTTGTTTTTATAATATTAATGTTTTTTTTATTTTATCAATTTTATTTTATTAAAGTTTGTAAATGAAATCAATTTTATTTGAATCATTAATTTCAAATTTACATAATTATAATTTTTTTAAAATATTTGATATTAAAAAACAAAAATATATTATTTGATATATTTAATAATTCTCTCAAAATTGTAATTATTATATCAATTTGATTCATTTGTTAGATAACGTGGTTTCTACAATTGACGCAAGAAGATACTAATATAAATATTAAGAAACTTAGGTAGACTTTTTAATAATGCAATAATTAAATTAATAAATTTTATAAATATAGAGAGTAAAGAAGAAATTTATCTGAAAAAAGTATTAGCAAAACAAAGTTACACATGTGTTTTTTTTAGTAGCAAAGTTATACATGTATATTTCATGCAATAGATTCAAAAATGTATCTATAATAAATATCTTCTTTCTTAAAATTTTCATATTTATTGTACTATGTTATTCTTTTATAAGAGAACGTAATAAATTTATTCAAATCTATAACAATGTAGTTCAAAGGAACTTTTACTTGTTATTTTTTCTTTTTGCTTTGACTTTCTTTTCACAGTATTTGTGACAAGTACAGAACCTTCTTAATCAATTCGAGTTTTACTTCATTCATTAAATTTTTCTGTCAAGATTAGCTAGAGAATAAAAAGAAGACATTAATGAGAGAGTCAACTTCTTTTCTGATATCTTCAGTGACCTTTCTTCAAATACTTGTTTTTAAATAGCAAGAAAAGGAGAGAAACTTATTTCAATAACTTAAAAATATTATTAATTAAAATCATTCCAAAAGTTACATTGATTAGAGCAATTAATGAAAAGACTGAAATAACAGTATTGATATTTTGATGCAGTGAAGAATAGAAAGAGTTTTTAGGTATGAGAGTGAATTATTTTGGTATTTGCGTGAATGAAAAGATTGTTGAGTCATGTGTGGTGTTTGGTGGTTCAATGACCAATTCAGTGCAGTCACATCACATCAAACCCACATGCTATCGTTTTCTTTTCCAGTATAGTCATCTTCACTTCTGCATGCAATAACAAATTTTACTATTCACAGATAATAATGATATTTTAATTCATTTTTTTTAATCTATTTTTAATCTACTGTTCTTATTACTTTTAAATCATCACATCATATCACTATAAATAATTAAAATAAATAATCTAAAAATAAATAAAGTGATAAATCAAAAATGAATCGTAAAATATGAATTAAAATATCATTTTCTATTCACAAATACCACTTTCACGAATAGTCATCAAAACTTCTTAATAACACTTTCACAATTATAATAATATATTACTATAAATAGATAATTCATAAGTTAAATAAAGCTTTTATATATCCAGTTAATTTATATTTTATTTCTGTTAAAATAATTTAGACTGAATATATTATTATTTTACAGTTACTGAGTGTGGAACTGATTTTCATAAATTCAGCTACAAAATAAGATTTTTATTCTCTCTCTCTTTTTCATTTGGATATTTTCAACACTGTTGTATCTTTGAGAGATATACTACAGCTAGGTAGAATATATATGTTTTAGACTATTTCAATTTTTTATTTAAATTTTAATTTAAGAGTAACAGTATAGCATAAATTAAGTTATTTATTTTAAATTAAAACATAAGTTTATGTTTAAAGGTATATTTATTATGAATTTTATTGTATACAATTGTATTTGTTGAATATTATGCATAGATTATCATTGTAGTAATATAAACAAAATCATATATGTTTGTATTGTTATGAGATGTGATTTATAACTATCAAGTCATAGAAGAGAACCAAGTTTCAAATCTCATTGTACTTGAATTGTTTTCTAACATTATGAATACTATTCATCCCACTACCACCCTCGTTTATTAATATAAGATATCTCAGTATATATATATATATATATATATATATATATATATATATATATATATATTAAAATAGTTTATTTATGTAAAATGTTTATTAGCTTTTATTGATTAAACAAAAATAAAACTTCACTTAAAATGTTGTGTCACAACAGTTCACTTGTCTTCTTTTTTTCTTGTTTTGTTAATTAAACTCCCTATAGGATGATTAGTCCACAACGAATGTATATTAATAATATAATATCACTTTATTAGAAATTAATATTAAAATATGCAGTAAAGATTGAAATAAATTTTTATTAATTTGTGTAAATTATATACGACTTGCATTTCTTACTAATATAAAAAGCATATATTACAACAATTTTTGTATAATTGCATTCTCTTTTAGATTTTAACTGTTTTTGTAGATTTTTTATTTATTTTTTGTGTAAATATAGAAAGTTTGATTGTTTTTTACCAAGTTTCCTTGTATGAATTTTCGGTTACTGAAAACTTTAAAATTATGATAATTTCTATTTATACTTCTAACTTATATAAAATACATTTTATATTCCTGATGTAAAACATTTTTTATCTGTTAAAATACAATTGACATATAGCATATTTCACTATAATAAAAATCTTAATTAATCACTAATTTTAGTGACCAAAGTTGTTAATTAATATAGTAAAATAATCATTATTATGAATAAAAAATTATAAATGATCGTTAAATTGGTTCGGTAGTTACAACTTTGATAGATAAATTTAAAAACCAATTATAATTGTTTATTCATAATAGTGATTATTTTAGTAATCAATAATTTTTTTTTATAAATTCACATCCAAATTGATAATGACTAACAATTTTTAATTATTAAAATGGATTATTAATAAAATATTTTATTGTAATGTTTTGTCTAAATTATAATATATAACTAATATAAAAATCTATTTATAGTTTACGTTCTCCATGCCCACACATCAGTTCATTAACTAATATATAATATATAAAATAAACAATGCAAAATGTTTCTATTAAAATAATAAAGGTTAATATTTGAACATTTTGCTAAAACTTCCTAAAACTATACTATTTTTTCAAACTTAAAATTAAAATTTCTGCTAGCTAATGCTAAATCAAATTAATACTGTTTTATACATCGTGACAGTTTTTATTAAAGAGAAAATAAAAATTATTTTCTTGAAATTTATTTTTCTTATTTTTATATTTACTTTATTTTCAACCAAATATAAAACATTATTATTCCAATTTTTCCTTTTTTTTTTCTTCTCTATTCAACTGAACATAAAAGTGGTTTATTTGAATATAATAAGTAGATTCCATGTTCAGAGTTAAACTTTACAGGATGTACAAATTCAAAGTCCCGTCCTTGAACCCTATTAAATTGGAACATTAAAGATAAAATGATGACATACATAAGTAATAAATTAGAAGAAAGTTGTATTGTGAAGATCTTAACAAGAATCTAACACAATTTGTTGGAATGTAAACATGAGATGAATGTTTATGTGGTACAATATGCATTTACAATAAGTGGTTGTCATTGTTGTGGTCATAAAGAATGACGACAATATAGTACAACAAATACTGTAGCCACCTGCTAACCTACCTTCACTTTGCAGACTACTAAATAGGTGTACAATGCTCTTTTCACCTTCAACTATTTTATTTTTCATTTATTTAATCGAATGAGTTAAATAATGATTTCTTCTTACTTCTTAGTTTTTGTTTCGTTTTTTAAATTTGATCATGCTTTTTATTTTGTTGTTAATTTAGTTTTAATATTTTTTAATTTTATTTAATTTAATTTTTTTTATAATATCGTTAAAATAGTTAACGGATTATGAACAGTAACTGTCATGTATTATTTTGTAATTTTTTTAATTTTTTTAATTAAAAAATATATTAAAAAAAAGTCCACATATCAAGTTCATGTCATGTTACATGTCATTTTATGATTTTTTTAATTTTTTATAATCTATTTTAAAATTTGAAAAAAGTCATTTAAAAAAATTTTCACGTGTCAAACCAATATCATACCACATATCAGGGTCAATTTTTTTATATTTAATTTGGTCCTAATATTCTTAACTTTTTTTTTTCAATTTGATCCTAATCTTTTTTTTTAATTAATTTAGAGTTAGAGTTGATTTAAAATTAAAACGAAAAATTTCAAAGTAGACAATATCACCATTAATTTAAAATTTTAAGAAGTTAAAAATACTTAAACTAATGGTGTTATTATTTATTTTTAAATTTTTAAGAGACAGTTTTAAACCAACTCTAACTCGAAATTAAAAATATTTAATAAAAATATGAATTTTAATAAGAATATCCATATAACATTTATATACAAATTAAATTTTGTCTAAATTTGGAGAGAAACAAAAATGTTAAATTTAAAAAAGAAAAGATTAGGATCAAATTGAAAAAAAATTACGAATATTAGAACTAAATTGAATATAAAAAATTGACTCTGACACGTGAATTTTTTTTTTAAATAAAAAAATTAAAATTAAAAATTAAAAAAATCATAAAATGATACGTAACAATTATTATTCACAATTTACTATTTTAACGATGTTAGAAAAAAAATCAAATTAAATAAAATTAACAAATATTAAAATTAAATCGAAAACAAAATAAAAAGTAAGAACAAATTAAAAAATCCTAAATATAACACCAAGCCTAATTGGATGAGAGCTTTTAATCTTTCATAATTACTCATCCAACAAATATAGTAGCACAACCCAAGGAGAGTTGTTAAGAAAATTTAAATAATCTTAGTTTCGATCAAAGTAACATTTTTTAAAAAACAGTTCTGACATTTTCCCTTTTTAAACCAAGAGGATCAATATATGAAAAACAATCAGAAGATATTTTCATTAAAGAAATGGAATTTATTCTAATGTACATCAAACCTATATTAAGATATGTTTGGATGGATAGCAAAAGTATCATTTTATTGTTATTCTTATATAAATGATTAACCTACACACGGGGAATGGAAATTATAATTAATACAAGATTTAAATACTTTTGTCGTCCTCATTTTTGTAGTATTTGTTGTGGATAGTTCTTATTTTGACACAATGTTTAAAATAGTTCTCATTTGTATCGAATGTTTAAAATGATCCTTATTTTTGCAATTCGTGTTTTATTTGGTCATATACATGTACACGTAACATACTCCAATGCAACGTAATACAAACAGTGTCACATGTACAGTGCTCTGTTACTGATTTAAACGACATAACATAAAAGCACCAAATAAAACACGAATTACAAAAATGAAAACCATTTTAAACATTAGATAAAAATGAGGATCATTTTAAACATTTTGTCAAAATGATAACCATTTGCAACAAACACGACAAAAATGAGGACGAAAAATGTATTTACGTCTTAATACAGTTAATCTGCTTTCAAATTTTTTAAAAAATACTGTTACAAAATAGGTTGATGATTGTCTCTTCTAGATATATTACTTTAAAGTAGAAGTTAATTTATGTTTATTTACGATAAAAAAAATCAATATTTCACATTACTATTTTATTACAAGTTAATATACACTTAAAGTTTAAAAAATTATTAAAAATTAAAAATTTACAAAAGCAACATAAATAATTTTTTAGTATTAACTATATATTAATGTTAATTTTTCTTAAAAATATACATGACAACTATTAAAGACTAAGTATCTATTCAATTACCATAATTGCTAATAAAATTAAAAAAATTAACAGAATTATAGATTTTTACTATAAAATTATTATTTTTATTATACTGAAAATAAAATATGTCAATAATTATTATACTAAATTTATTAATTTTTAAATAAATTAACAGAAGAATTTATTTTTTAATTAAGAAGACACTAAATAAAATGGACCTATCACAAGAAAAATGATCAATTAGCATTGGCAAAAGGGAGAACAGAGCAAAAGTTTCTAAAGCAGCATGGGATGAAACCAAGAGATAGGGACAACTATATGCTAAAAACTTTCTTATGTGTGTAATAACAATTTCTTGCAAAAGTGTTTCTATCATAAAGATTCTAAAATTACCATGCTAGTTCATCCTAGCAGAGATCAGTTTAAATATTTAATTTTATATTAATAAAAATAAAATGGTTTAACACAATTATTTCCAAAAACATATTTGGTTTTACCTTAAAGTCATGTCAAACATATAAATCCATAATTTCATTTGAATTAAAATTATTTTAAATAAATTTCATTTTTTACATATAAAACATGAATCTAAAAACTAAAGAGACATTTGTTTTTGGGAATGTTTTTTCAGTTGAGGAATCTTTTATCTGCTTCAATTATTAAAGTGCAGCTATAACTATATCATGATTTGTGAGACCAGTAGTACATGTAGGCATATTCATCAGACAAACTACCACTTTGAGAAAGTCAATCAGTTTTTCCCTTTGGTTTATCCATGATTTTACTTTAATTATAGTTCTAATAATTTGTAGCTATATTGTGTTGTTCTGTTGCCATTGCCTTTTAAAGATTGAGTGATTATTTAATCACTGGTCTGGTAGTAGTGAATTTCCTTTTGTTTAGTTATTATTAGAGTCAACCAAGTACTCATATTTGTAGAGAAACCTTTTTCTCTTTATTATGCTACTCATTTCAATTCTCACCTTTTGTCTATCCTCGACATTTTCTGATACTTATAATCGATGAATAATAACATATAAAGATCCATAAATCTATTATTTTAAGATTTTGGGTTAAGAGTGATGTTAATATTTTATGTGATTAAATTTAAGTTTTATTGGTGTTGTATCTCTTAAGTGAAATCCCTACGTAAACCTAACAAAATATATTTTTAGTTATTAAACTTTGTTATAAGTTTTAATATAATTTGGTATATCCAAAGCCACTCGCAGTTAGTTTTCATGTTCTGTGAAAAAGATGCATTAATTTTGTCATACTGAATGGCATGTTCTCAAATATATGCACCCAATTCATTGTAGTTCCCTACATTGATCTTAATGAGTGATTTTGATGTTTGAGTTATAGTTAAACCAATAGTTCAATATGATATGAAGATGTATTGTACTTCCATTAAAGAAAAAGGAAGAAGATTAGTTTGACCTAAATATAGGCATGAGGATGGGATCTTGGAGAGTCAATTATGGAGATATGGTTGGTTGGAGGGTGGGGGTGAAGAGTTGGGATGGTGAGTCAAATCAATAAACTTTGGAAAATAATTTAGTAAGGAATAAGTAGATTGGAAGTCATAAGATATGCTTATTTTAGAAAGTGTTTAATTGATTTCTTTTTTAAGTTTGAAATTATGTGATTGTGATTATATATATATATATATATATATATATATATATATATATATATATATATATATATATATATATATATATGATTGGTTATTATATGATTGTAAAATCATTCTGATAGTCAAGTAGTTTAAAGGTCACCAGTATGTAATTTTTGAAAAAATTAAAATTTTACCTTAAAATAATGCTCACCTATTATATATATATATATATATATATATATATATAATATTTTAAATATTATAATTCTGATAAATTGTAATAAAGTTAAGTCGATACATGCTAACTTATTATGTTGAAGTTCAGATGGGTTAATTTAAGTCAAAGGTTAAGATAGATCTATTCAAACTGAAAGTCAATCTTGACTAATGTGGGTGAAGGTCGAGACAGACTTACCTAAATTAAAAGTTCAACAATATATTTAAAAACAATATTTTTTTCATAATGTTTAAAAAAAAATATCCATGGGTTAGTTCTAGCTCATAGTACTTTTGTAGACTTTTTGGTCTTATAAATTTTTTTAATGGGAAGTTTTTTGTCCTATAGACTTTTTAGGCTCCAAAATGTGGGTTAAGTCAAACCATGTGGACTGAATCAAATTAAGAGATATAACGAGGAACTCTCTTCTGCTTAAGGGTTCATCTCATTTTCACCAAGGTAATGAGTGATTCTGATTTATAGGATGCACAAACTTAATTTTGTAATGATATATATATATATATATATATATATATATATATATATATATATATATATATATATAAGTAATAAATTTAAATATTATTTATATGAAACATGAAATTTTTTTATTTTCTTAAAGTCATCAAAGAAAGGCACAACTATGTTTTTAAGAAGTTTAGTTATACGTTAAAATTACAATTTAAATATTTTAAATTTTTTCAATAATAATAATTTTTGGATAAAATTATCCCACTAAATTAGAAAGAAAAAACCTTTCATCGTATTAATATTTTTAGTTTATGCTAGAACTTAAATACAATGAGAGAAGCATAGAGAGGTCGACCCCATTTTGATTACGACTAAATTTGGCTTGTCAATAGGGTGGTCATGTATGTTGATCTGGTTCGTTTTGATCTGTCTTACATTTGATCCACAAAAAAGTGTCAATTTATCCCGTCTCGGTGTTAGAAATGCAGACCAATAAATTCACCTTCAGGTCAATCCAAAGAAGAAAGAATAAGGCGATCTAAACGAAACTTATAATTTATTCTTTCAAAACCAAATAATAATTACATTTTTTGAATTTTTGATTTTTTCATTTGTGACTATTATATTTTTTTTTATTGAAATTTGAGTTTTATTAATTGTAATGGCATTTATCTGAATGCTTAATCAATATACATACATAATGATTACAAATCACTCTTGTTGCATAATGAAGTATTTGTTTTTCTATTTAATACTAATATATATACTTCTTTTTATAATTTAAATTTATGTAGTTTATGTTGATCGACCTGCTCTGCCTTATCATTGATTCGTGCGACCAAAGGTTATGCGAACAAGTCAAAATATGTCATTAGACTAAAAAACTCAACTCATCCCACATTTTTAACGTATTTGTGGGTTGGCTAGCCTTGTATATCCATTCCCAACTCTTAGTATAAAGTTGAAATGAATTGATTCCTATAAAATGTCTAAAATTTCAAAGTTCTTTTATTTCATATAATTGTGGATTTACAAGTCGGTTCATATAAATTCAAAAAAGAAAGGAAGAAAAAAAAAAGTCCTTTATAATTTTTTGATCTTAAATTTAAATATCTTATAATTGCAATAATTTACATAAAGTATAATAATTACAAAAATAAAGTAAAAACTAATAATTTACTATTTATTATAAATAAATAAGAAAATATACCATAACACAAATAATTTATACTTGTAAATATATAATATTAATAAAATACGAAATAAAAATATTTAATTATATACATGAACTAACAAACTCAAATATCTAACCCATTATACCAGATACGAAACTAACTTTTATGGTTGGTCTAAGGTTAATATCTAAATATTATTATTTACTTGCAATATGTAAAGAATGTGTGATTTTTTTCTTATATATTTTAATTCTTTCTCTTTATAAACATTTACAACCTCAGATCATGTCCATTTATTAGTTGTTTTTATGGTTCTAAATATAGTATGTAAAGACTCTAATTCTAAACACGGACACTCCAACACTCAAATCAACCAAGTGCGTCAGATAGTAATTAATGTGGTAATTAATTAACGTAATTTACTTTATGTAACATGTTATTTATACTACTATTTATGAGTCCGTACCTAGATGGTCTAGGTCATGTGGCTCAATTACCTTGTTTGAACCTACTTTAAACCTTTATTCTTAACTTAACCAGAATTTGTCAGTGTTAGTAGTCTGGTCATATTCTTTTAGGCTAAATACATGTTGGCTTAACTATTCCATTTTGATGTGGTGTTTGATCGTATAATTTATTTGTTTATGTATTTTTGGAATATAAATGTGTGTCATGACGATAATATTGACGACTACCTAAACTTGGAAGTATACAACTTCACTTTAGGGCCGACCCATTCATATCCTCCTCTCTTCGACAAGCACGACTTAGTTGCCTTGTCATGGGATCAACTCTCGTCTTTGTTATAATCTCTCGGTTCACATGGGATAAGCTTCGAGAACGACCAGACAAAGAACTAATACTACTCAACCTTAGTGTATCTCTCACATATGGCAAATGCGTATATTATTTATACACCTTTCTTTGTGATGCTTCGCCTCCCATCTCTTCAGCTCCACTATTAGATCTTATCATACCCAAGTGCCAACGGTCATGACGGTTTCACACTCCACAATTTGACAACCATCAATCAACCATCTTCGTTGCTACGTTTTTTAGGCTAGGGTCTACTATACCTATAGGGGCAAATAGCTAAAGAAATACAATTTTTCATTGTACATGATAACTAGGACGAAGACCAAATACTAGAATTATAATAGCCAGACCAAAGGTCGACATCATGATAGCTTTCTACAAGGCTTCAACATATGACATGTTAAGCTTCGGTCACAGATTCAGTTACAAGTTTGGTCACTGATTTGGTCGGTAAATCAGTCACTATAAATCAACAACGAACAAAATAATGACTGATTTATTTAGTCACTAAATCGGTCAATGTTTCCATTAATGATCGATTTTTTAGTCACTATTTACAATTTTTCTTGTAGTGCTAGTGTAGTGAACATGTTTGAGCACATCTAGGCTATGTCCAAGTACACCTCGGCCACCTAAGGCGACATGCATTCGACCTAAATGAATCCAGCCAGGCTACTGACACAAGCAAATTATGGGTAAGTTAAGAGTAAAGGTTTAAAGTAGGTTCAAGCAAGGTAATTAGGCCACGTGGCCTAGGTCCATCCACATAAGGGATCATGAATAATAGTATAAATAACATGTTATACGAGATAAATTAATTACGTATTGTAGGTGACATCAATTGTTGAGTGGCGGAGCCAAGTGAGTCGAGTCACAATCAAATTGTGATCCTTGAACTGATATGCTCTTACCACTAAATTTTAATATAAATATCTATACTTAATTTTGTAAATCATTTTAAATATCAATACCGTTAACAATGTTAATAATTTTTTGCTAAAAATGACCTAATTGAGGCATATTTTCAAAAATTGGGACTCAATTGACACCTTTTTAAAAGCGGACACCAAACTGACACATCTAAATGGAAGAAGTGGGTACCATCCGATTAATTAAACCTAAGTAAAAAAAGTTGCATCCTGATTAATAACTATAATTTTTAACCTAATGATAAGTGTTCAATCTGACAATTAGAATCAAAGTTAAAATTACGTATTTAATTCCTAATAAACAATTATTACAGGTTGAACATCTAAATGAAAATGAGTACCAAACTGATACATCTAAATGAAAGTGGGTATTATATGACTAATTAAATTTAAGTAAAAAGAGTTACATCCTATTTAATAACTATAGTTTTTGACCTAATGATAAATGTTTTATATGACAATTAGAATCAGATTTAAAATTACCAATTCAATTTTTAATAAATAATTATTACGGGTTGATCAATTATCGTTTGATTGAGGCGAATTCCAAACCCTCGTTCCTATCTCATGAAAAATTGAAGTAAAAGAAATCATTCTCCATTCAATAGAGAATATTGAGGTCCAACCATAAACATAATGGCTTCACATTTATTATGCACCATTTACGGAAATCACATTTATGTGACTATTTGTCTTCTTTGACTTTTACAAAAAAGTTTCTTACTCCACCGACTAATTAAGACTTTTTCCCTGCACACTTATTTCTTATTTACTAGTAATTTGGTGGGTATGATAAAAAATAAAATAAAAAGTTGGTGGGTGAGAGCATCCAATAATTCTGTTTTTTAAATGGACCACCTCTAAGTTCCAAAAGATTTTTGTAACTTTCTATAAAATTATAAACATTATTTAAAAATTAAAATAAATGACACAAAATATATTCAATATATTAAAGTTAATAAAGAGTCCACATTATTAACGAATAAAACTTAATTGAAATCTTACAAGCATTAAAGATTCCTGCATTTCACTATTCTAATTATAAAAACTTATTACTTGAAAATTTCACTCACCACAGACACTTACTATAAAATTTGAAAAGTTATTTTAACAAAACTGATTCTGTGTTGGTTGCGACATTAAGAAAATGATTACTTTTTTGAGGATTTGGATTGCATTCTTCGAGGAATATAGAATTATAAATGAAAACCTAAGAGTGATAAAAATAATTCTTAAGTACTAATAAGACAACATTAGATTTTGCTATGGGACAAGTTCATCCAATGCAATGTAAACACATTAAAGATGTCTTTGGAAGCTGCAATGTTATTATATTACAAACCAATAATTAGAACTATATCCCCAAATATATTATATATCTTGCAACTACTATAAATATGGACAATGACTTCATATACTTGCCATAATAGTAAAAAGAAAGAAAAGGGAAAGAAGTTAAGAAGTACTAATAAAGACAACTTTAGATTTGTTCGTGGATCCAATGCAATATAAAAACATTAAAGACGTCTTTCGAAGTTTGGGAACTCTTATATTATATAAATTGAGAATTCAAGTAATTCCATATTTGGATAAGCCAGGAATCTAACGTGTATATGATCCACGTGGGTCAAATCAATAATTTTTTTAATTATATATCTTCACTTTATAGTAGTGATTGAGATCTTATTATTATTATTTATACTTTCATTTATTTGAACTAAGAAAAATGTATATACAATGAAACCAAATACACATCTCTTGTATGATTTTACTTTTTGAGTTCTTGAAAGATAGTAACATCATAGTCTCGTTCAAACCTACCACAAACCCTGTCTGTCGTAAGTGACAAAATTTTAATTTCACATATTTAATATATTAGTTAAAATAAATAATTTTATACCAATTTCTATTTAATCGAGTGACTACATTTGCATGTACATATAATACAAACTAATCTATTTATTTAAAGAAAATTTTGTATGAAAAGTTGTTCAATAGACATAGATACTATAATGAAAATGATTAGTTCCTGATTCAACAAACTAAGCAAAGTTCATAATAGAAAAAAAAACTATAATGATACTATATAATGTTTTATGAAATAGGATCCATACAGTCTATACAAAATGTTTAAAGAAAACCGCAAATAAAATAAATATTTTAGGATAAAATTATATGGTTAAACATGATGAAATTATAGAACCAGATTGTGCAACAATGGTCATTAAATACATTATATATTGATTAAAAACGACATATTTTATTAGTTTGTGATCCAATCTTACATATATAGTGATATGATATTACATATTATATTGATTCTTATTAAAACAATGTAGTATATTGTATATAATTCTTTAGAAATGTATTTGGTAAAGACATTTTTTTAGAAGTGATAGAAAAATGCATTTTATTTGAAAGAAAAGAGTTTATGATGTACAATAATGTGATGATGTGTATGGCCCTTGGGTGATGGAATATGGAGAGAGTTTGTGTGATGGAGGGAGGGTTTGGGAGAGGTGGGTGAAGAGTTATGGTTCCTTTTGAGAGATATTTTAGGGTGCATGGGCCATTGCCATAATATATGGAAAAGAAAAGAGAGAGAGAAGAACACAAAGTCAGCCATGTTCCTTCCTTCTGGCTGTGGCCCAAACCCGTTTTAAGTCAGCTCATACCTTTCTCTGTCACTCACTGCCCCACAACTCTCACGCGCTTTAACCCTTGCATATATATTCAACAAATAATTATGATTTTAATTCATAATCATATATTCTGTTTTTATTATATATATATATATTTACCTAGAAAAATTGTTTATATTATCATTGTAAGTAATGGTAAAGTATTTTTAGAGTCTTAAGATGGATTTAAAAAATAAAAGAAAAATGAATACAAGTGTTGAATAATGTAGAGAAAGAAAGAATATAGATTCTGGAAAGTTGGATAGATATTTTCCATGATATTGAGGCCAAGGCACTAGGCAACACCAGGATCTCAGTGGGAGTGATGCAGTAGATTATAAGCTGGGCGCGTGGATAGAGATAGACACTCTTTTCACTTCACAATCCCTATGGACCCAAACTTCCCCACCACTGTCCCTGTTTAAATCTCAAATCTTTACTAATTTTTATTTTTATTCTTCAAATAAATAAATAAATAAATAAACTTTTTTTATTATTTCAAAATAAATAAAAAAATATTTCATTGTTATCCAAAACAAGAACTGCTTTTTCTGCTCAACTTTGTTTGCTTCTCAACCCCTTTCTTAAATCTCAGAACCATCACTCACACACACAGCATCGTCGTCATCATATCACAACTCAAACAGGAGAGAGAAAGTGAAAAAAAGAAACTTTTTTTAGAGAGAGAAAGAGAGGGTAGCCCTAGAAAAATATGCAACCAGATAAGGACTTTTGCAGCCGAGACACTGCAGAAGAGTTATAGAGAGAGAGAGAGACTTAGTTTACTTTTCCTTTTCAATTTTCAAGATTTATTTTTTATTTGTTTTAAGCTCTTTTTTTTTTTCATTGTTGATAAGTATTTTGCTTCGTGTTGCACTGACACCCTGGTTCTCTCACCTCTTTTTTCTCTGTGTAACTCTGCCACCACACTCTTCATTTCCCAAGAGTAAGAAAAAAACTGTACAACTTTTTTCTTTTGATTCAATCACTAGCTTCCATTTCCTCACAGGTGGAACTGTGAATGTGCACCACAGCTTTTTGATCCTGTTGTTAAAATGTTAGTATGATTCCTTTCCCCTTTTCTTTGTATCTGCACGTTGAAACCCATGTTACATTCTCTCTCTTGTGTCTCTGGGGCGTTGAATCTGTCCTAGTTTTAAACCCAATTCTCCAAAGTTTGTAATTTTTCCCCTAGCAAAACCGTTGTGGTTGATAATTGACTCGTTTCTCTGTAATTTTTTGCGCTCCTTTTGGTGTGATATTGCATTTTCTGCTCTGTTTACGAACTGCGTTTGGAAGCTTTTCTATTGCATTGGCCTTAGAGTAATTCTTTCATTTTGTTATTTTCTCCACTTGTTTTTTTTCTGGGTGTTTTAGTTGCTTGGTTTTAAAGATTTATGATGGATGTTGGTTAGAGTGGATCTTTTTTCATGTTCTTCTGGTCCTGTACCTTGAACATGAAGCCTCTTTTGTTGTTTCTTATAGTTTGGTAAGCTGTAAGTAGTTTCTTTTATTTTTTTTGTCTTCTCTTGGACATGTCCATATTGCTGTGCTGTTAGAGAGTAGTTCTCCTGTTTGTGTTTATGCCTTCTTGCCTTTCCATCTTTTCCTCTGATCTATCTTCGACTCTATGCTTTGTCTTGTACATGTGTGGATGCATTTATGTATTTTATAGAGCGATGGCATCAATGAGAAATTTTATGTGCTGGAAACTTCACTATTTTGATATTGAGGACTTATTTTTGTTCTTCTCAAGCTACAGTTACTTGCAGCTGATGTAATTTAAGAAATTTTGTTGACTCTCTTGTTGGTCATTGCTAATTGGATTTCATACTTTTTATGGTATTCTGATGTGATGGTGTTTTCTTTCTCCAAAATTTATCACTACACTCTATTTGGGAACAGAGCTAGGTGATAGTTTTCGGTGTATTGAATATCGGGGTGGAAGTTTCTTGTGAAAGATTGTGAAGGCAATTGAAGTAAATGCATGGATCGTGGGGACCAAATGGCGTTATCCGGGTCTTACTATATGCAGCAAAGGGGAATTCCTGGATCTGGAGCACAACCTGAGTTGCATATGTCACCTAATATTCGACCACTCTCCAATCCGAATCTACCATTTCAATCCAGCATTGGCAGTGGTTCCATTGGATCCACATTGCCATTAGAGTCTTCTTCAATTTCAGCTCATGGTGTGAATATGGGAGCTCCTCCTGGAGCACCTCCAGGGGAACCTGTTAAAAGGAAGAGGGGAAGGCCTAGGAAATATGGCACTGATGGAACTGTGTCATTGGCATTGACTCCAACTCCAACATCATCTGCTCACCCTGGAGCCTTGGGACAGAGCCAGAAACGTGGCAGAGGTCGACCACCTGGTACTGGGAAAAAACAGCAGTTGGCTTCTCTTGGTAAATCTCTATTGCAATGCAACTCTTTGTTGTTACTGATCATACTTATTTGAAAAGCTGAAAGGTTGATGAGTTAACAATTTTGCAAATCCTTCTCTTTGTCTTATTTGGTTGAAAGTTGTTTTTAGCTGAATATTTGTTTATTCATTTTGTATGTTGACATGCTATTATCATCCGATTACCTGGATGAACAATGGCAGAGTGGCTTTAAATCCCAACACAGTATGCTATATATTATTAATTTCCATGATTTTTTTGTCCTGATCCTCAAGAGAGAGATGCATCTTTTTTTAAGTTCTTTAGACTATTTTTGTAGAATTGTTACAGAAAACAAATGTGTTTTGTTTAGCTTATGCTAGAGAATTAATTATTTTTCCAGGTTTCAAATGGTTTTCGGTTAAAAAAGTTATCATTTTCACACAAGTAATCTTTCCAAATCATGCACTGCAACCTTATTCAGTAATCACTGCCTCAGATTGTTATAATTGAGCTATTTGAAGAATAAATTTACCACATTTACAAATTAAAAGTTTCTAACCAAGTACACATACAAGTTTGGTTGCATGTGAGATAAATGATCGGAATTGTACGTTACAATAATTACATAAAACATAAGATTTTGAGGAGTTGTCTGGTTTGAAAAAAATGTTTCTATTTTCACATTTTAATTGTACTTTTATTTACGAAAGTGTGACCATATTTTTCTATATTTTCTAAGGTTTGCATAGAAAACAGTGAAAACAATAAAAGTTGTTTTTACTATTTCTTATACAAATTTTGAAAACAGAAAATAAAATGAAAACAATGTGACAATTTTGTAATTAAAAGTGAAAACTAGAAAATGAAAACAGAAAATATTTTCTCAAAACAAAAGGCCATTGGATTTCTATCTCCTACTGTTTTGATTAAGTATGACAAGTTGGATTCTTGAGTTCTATGTGTGCTTCATATTCCTTTTATAGATTGTATTTCTTTTGTTGTAAGGCCTTGTTCCCACTTGTGAGGTACTGGTCGGTTCCCTAATGGATTCTGAAATTAAAGCTTATCTAATTCTAACCAGAAGCAAGTTAAAATTTAACAATATTTGGTGGCACTTACATATAGTTAGAATAATGGTTCATAAGTTTTCTTTGTTCTCCAGATGCACCCTCTAACCTTGTGAGTGTCTAATGCATTTATATACCTTTGTTTTTGATGTTTTGAGCTTTTACTGTTATCAGGTGAATTGATGTCTGGTTCTGCTGGGATGGGATTCACTCCTCATATAATCAACATTGCAAGTGGAGAAGTATGTGAATATTTTTTATGAATTTGAGTGAAAAATAAATCTATCTGTTTTGGTGGTGTATGTTGGAGGGGAAGTAGATGAAAAAGAGACCTGTTTATTCTAATTATTCTTGGTCAAGTATTATTAGTGCATTATATCTTGGTATCAGTGACATAATAAGATTCATAAAACAATATGGTTCCCAGTATTTTTGTTCTCTGATTTAGGTTAAACTATTTATGCATGTGCTTAATTATTAATGCAACCAAGGTTTGGCATCTATGGCCCAAGAAAGGTGGCACTTTGTACTATTTGTCTCTCAAAATAATGATAACTTAACTGTTAAATACTAAACAGCCACTCATGTTTTTGTACCTTTTTTCTCTTAAAAGGAAAAGTAGAGTTAGTAATGCCAAAACCATGTTGGTTGACTTTGTGCAATATCTTCTTGTATTTATGTAAATATAAACAAATTAATCTTCTAAACTTGTCTCCACTGTAGGACATTGCAACAAAAATCATGGCATTTTCTCAGCAGGGACCTAGAGCTGTTTGTATTTTGTCAGCCAATGGCTCTGTCTCAACTGTCACACTTCGGCAGCCATCAACTTCAGGAGGCACTGTCACATACGAGGTTTGGCATTTTCTCTGTGTTATGTATTTGTTGAAGAAGATGCAGATAGAGCATGTTTGGAATCTCAACTTAAATTTAGTAAAACGATTTGTTTTTTCTTCTGAAAAAACTAGCCATTTTTGTAAATCTGAAAGTTCGTCTCATAAAAATATATAAAAAGTTTCTTGAGAATATAAAGCTTCATATCATACATATTCTTTTCTTATCTAGAAAGCTGATTTTTAGATGTATTCAAAGGAAATTAATTATCTTAACTATTTTTTTATTAAACTCACCAGCTAAAACTATTGTTATAATCGATAGTACATATGATTGATTATTAAAATAATCTACTTTTGCAACTGTCCTCTGCACACTATTATAGGTTCATATGGAACTGTGATCACATAAAGACACGTGTCTACATTTATGCATGCGGCCATGCATAATATTTCACGAAATTAAATGGCAATCCTTTATGGAAACACTATGATTGATTGATTAAAATTTTGCATTTGTGATGTAGAAGAAAGCCTTAGAACACTTTTCGTGCATGCAAAGAAAAAACTGACTGAAACAGAATTTTTAAACTTGAAGCATGATTTTTATTGGACAAATAATTCATAAATAAATACATTAGAATGTATTTCCTCCATTCAGGCTTGTATACAAAATGGCTTAGTGGTACTACCAACAAACTTCAATCTCTCGGACTATTGAAACAAAGGAATCTTTTGCATTGAATTTTTTTGACCTTCTGAGTTACCATGCCTTTTTTGGTTGGTGGGAACTTAATTCCAATCCAAGGATCTTTTTGACCTTCTGAGTTACCATGACTTTTCTGGTTGGTGGGAATTTAATTTCAAGGGAGAAAGTGCAGGCTTCAAACAGGGCCGACCTAACATTTATTTATGCCTGAACAAACTTTAAGATAGAACTTTTCAAGCCTAAATAATAATATCACAATTAATATAATTTTATTTGACATTTATCTGTCAAACATTTTCAAATGCAATTAAGGTATCCTTTACCAAGTCATAACTCTATTATGATAAAGTTTATCTCAGCATATATATTTGATTGCTGGTGGATTTTTGATTTGATAGGGGCGCTTCGAGATAGTGTGCCTTTCGGGCTCTTACTTGGTCACTGATAGTGGTGGCTCACGCAATCGAACTGGTGGACTGAGTGTGTCCCTTGCTAGTCCTGATGGTCGTGTCATTGGTGGAGGAGTTGGTGGAGTTCTTATTGCATCAAGTCCTGTTCAGGTAACACCATTTTCAGTGTTGCCATCAAATCTTGTAAAGATGATATCTTGATTCATATCTCTGATTCCCACATGTTAAAAATAAAAACTTTCCAGCTACTCGTGTTGAAAGTTATGGACCCATTTGTGACAACTTTGTTTTGTATAGGAAATCACTTCTTAAGAGGATAATCACTTTCAAAAGTTTTTCATGTGTTTTTGTTTCGAGCTTTCGAACTAATCAAAAGCTATTCTGAGTAGCGAATCATAAAATCATCTGCTTCTTTCTTTCAGAGAGTGTTTTTCTTTTATAATTGCAAACAAACATGAAAAGGTAGATTATTCACAGATCAGGATCGTATTAGACTGAATTAGTGATGGTTATAGGTGGTGGTTGGGAGTTTTCAATGGGGTGGATCAAAGACGAAGAACAAGAAGAAGGAAAGCTCGGAAGTTGCAGAAGTTGCTGTGGACTCAGATCATCAGGGAGTTCATAATCCAGTGGCACTGAACAGCATCTCACCAAATCAAAACCTTTCTCCAACCCCTTCATCTTTGAGTCCTTGGTCTCAATCACGACCGTTGGATATGCGTAATTCCCATGTGGACATTGACTTAATGCGTGGGTGACACACTTCATTCAATACACACTAGTGCTGTGTATATATATTTCAGATTCATGGTCACTCATCTAATTTTGTTGTAGTAGTAATGACAGAGTGGGAAGTGCCAACAACACAGTAGAGCCAGCTGACTTTCGCAATTGATAAATCTCACGTATCCCTACACCCATCATTATTGACTTGGGGTTGTACTCATATTTTTGTAGCTGTGAGGAATTTTAATTTGAAGATTGTATGTTCTTGATTGGTAATGATACAATTTATGTCCTATTTGGAAAAATAATTGACATTGGGGTAGATGTTTTATGTGGTTTAGGAGCATCGATTGTGAAACAATATCTACCATGTGATTTTTGTCGTAGAACCGTCTTCTAAAAGGAAGTGACAATGGGAGCAAGGAGATTTAGTGTTGAGAGTTTGGTAATGTTGTGGGGTAGTGAGATTGTAGATTACATGCATTGTACACTCCATGATCAACCTGCATTATTCTTAGCCCAACCATACGTAAAATATGTTGGTAATGAAAGGGTAAAAGGTAATTAAGAAAGGAAAATAGAAGGATATTGTGATATATACAAACACATTATACATAGACAAAGAAAAGTAAAGTTTTTGCCAAATAGCTTACAATACAGAAACATATATAGACTTTTACATAAACAGTACTGTTATAATATCAAGCATCAGACCATGTGATGTCAAAGCCACCCCATTCATTTGGTGGCACTCCCAATGCTTTCCAGACAGCCCTAGAAGCATCAACAATGTTGTTGGGACATGGAGGTTGATAGTCATGGTCTGCATCACATCCCTTAGTTGAGTCACACTCATCAACCACCATGGCCACCACACTTCTTCCATTTCCACTAATGGTGATGTTTTGGAGGCACCTGCTTCTGTGGTTGAACCACCCTGTAGACAGTGCCACCACAGGTGTGTCATCAGAATGGTATTGGTTGTCACATTCTGAAGGGCCACCACCATCTCCACCCTTCTCAAAACTGTTCAGAGTCAGGTAAGCCTTGGTGTGGGTGGACATAGGTGGTGAACATTCATATGTTGTGTAAAGTTTTCCTTCTATGCAGCAATCTGAATCATTCTCTTGGTTGCATTCTCCTGCTGGTGCTTTCTTACCTCTGATTCTCCCACTTGGTCGACACTTTTGAGCCTCAGATGCAAAACTACTTGTTAAGATGAGACTAACTAATAAAATCAAGGATGCCTTTGAACAAAACCTCTTCATTCTATCTATCAACTTCTCTGTTTCTACACTTTGTTCTTCTTTTTAGTGTTTGATGTTTGAATATGAAGATTTTAGCTTGTATATATAGAGGCTTCTTGATCAGGTACATGATTTTGCTTCGAAATATTGGTTTCTTTTAGGGTCAAGCAATGATTTATAAATTGTCTTGTATTGTCAAAATGACAAGCAGAAATTCAAATAACGTTTTATTTGGATTTGGAACATATATCTCCGCTTGTTGCATATTATTTGGATGCTAACATGTGAAACATTGTTGTTGTAGTTAAGAAAACTTGTTTTCTGATTTTGAATGGCGCCAAAAGGTTAGTCTAAATTAATAATAAAATAAAAACTTGCATGGCCTTGGACGTTAATCCATATAAAAATTACCAAACCTTTGTTTATTACGAATGCCTCCAACTTATTGCTCTCCTCTTCTTTCTTTTCTCTACCCAAATTAAAGCTACATATCCCTTTACAATGGTGTGGACCTTTTGAATCTTATGTAGAGTCAGATAAATATATAAGGACCAATAGAAATCATTTTTGTTAATTAAATTACAATTAAAAACCTTTTTTCCGGTACTATACATACAATTTATGTAAGACTTTTCAATTTATTTAAGAAAGCAAAAATATGTTTGTTTTAGTTTTATATTTTTGGTGAAATCAAATATGAAACATTTTTATTAAAAAAGTGTTAAAAATTGGACTTTAAGCATAACTCAGTTTCACAAAAATCAGCTTGTAAGGTCATCTGTTTATATATTATGTACAATAAATTGACCTTATCTCTTGTTGATGTAAGATCTCTAACACACTCCCTTATATTGAGAGGTATATATATTTGGAATGTAAGACTAGATATTAATGAGGTCCGAGATATATACAATAAATTGTACCAATATTGGGAATAATAGATCAAAAAAGAAAATTGCTAGAATAAACTCTAAATCATAATTTTGATATTATTATAAGAGATAAACTTTAAATCTAATTAAATTTTACAAAATAATTTGTAAAATGAGATTCTAATTTGTAAGATGAGATTTGTTATGCACAAATATAAAAACAATAAGTTGGATACTTTCTCTAACCACAACAATAAATTCTACTTTTGGAAGAAGTTAGGGATAACTTTCATGGGAGAATATAGTTTGTTTGGAATTCTCTTTCACGTAAAGAATTGAGGTGAAACTTCTATTGCTTTTGATTTATTCATTCCTTGCAAACTCTATAGAGGTTTAAATTGATGACCATGCATGGTTAGCTAAAGCACGTATACAAATTCAACTATCTTTCATTTTCTCCTAGACTCTCAGAGCAACTACCGACCCTCATTTTTAGCAAGGTTCGTTACTCTTTTCATCAATCTCACATTTTTACGATGTCTCTTTTTACTACAATTTTAAGTTCGCTGTGGTAATCCGTGCTATGCATAGGTGAATTTCATATTACTAATATATGAACTTAGGTCTAAATAATATTCCATGCTACGAAGAGTTTTCCTATTTTTATATTTTTGAGACTTTTTTCTTCATTAAACATTATACCGAGTGTGGAATAAATTTGAATCATAAATACAGTAAATTATCCTTGGAAACACTAGATGGATGAGCATGTATCCTTTTCAGGCTCATATGGTAATCATATTAGTAAATTAAATAGGGTGTTACATAGAAAGGTTAAAATGAGTATCAACTTGTGAGTTAATCCGGCTCATCACAAGTTTGAGTCAAATTGAGTTGGAGAAAATTTAGCTTTTTAAAGTGTGAGTAATTGGACCTAATTCTTTATGATTTAAATGAGATTGAGTCGAATTGAAGGTGAGTTAGTCTACAACCCATCAACAACATTATAAAATTTGCAGGTATTCACTACATTTTTTTTTTTTTTGCAAAAAGTGTTTTATATAAAATATTTTGTAAAAAAATTGATAGGAATTTGTTGCAAATTTTGTTTTCATAACAAAATTTGTAAGCATTTCCTACGAAAAAAAATTTAAAACAAAACTAATAGAAAATATGAGTTTTTTTTAACAGTGTTTGAATGTTTAGTTTATTTGTTTGTCAAATTATGTAGCTTGAGAATTTAATTTTCAATTGCTATCTTTATAACAAGAGCCGTAAAATAGTGAATACTTTGATTGCATTGCTATAAAACAAGGAGGTAAGTCGATGCACTTTGATTGTACTATAACAAATATATAAAATAAATTGAAAAAACAAAACATCCTTAAGAATGTGTCAATCTATTAACCCACCAATTTGTGATGAGTCGAGTTGGGTTAAAAAATTTTTAACTAAAAAAAATTAACCGGATTGAGTTGATTATTTTTAACTCAATTCATAATAAATCAATCCATGTCAATTGGATTGACACACTTTTATATTCCTAATGTTGCAAATCTCACATCATAAAAAGAAGAAGATAAATTAAAAGAATATAAATAAAGTAAAAGTTTCACCTTATAAACCTACTTTTACATATTAAATTAAACTTAAACTTTACTTTGTTAAAACCCCTAACAAAATTAATTAGATTTTCTGTAGTTATCAATGGTGGAGCATCTTAAGGGCTGGGAGGGACCATGGCCCCCCAAGATTTTTGAATTTTTTTTAATATTATATACATTTTGAAAATTTTGATTTTTTTAAAGTTTTTTAAAATTATAAGTAATATATTTTATACATAGATAAAAATGAAATTGTTTGTCTTTTTATTTCTTTTATAAAATATAACCAATTAATGTTAATAGATAATAAAATATAAAATAAAATATATAAAGAATAAAAATATTTAGGTTTAATTAATTTTTGGGTTAGTATTCTCATCTAAAAATGTCAAGTTAGTCATTAAGTTTTTTCTAGTCTTAATTTGATCCCGAACTTTGAAAAATTGATACAGTTTGATTATTCTCGTTAAATTTATTAAAGTGGATCAACAATTTTTATCAAGATTGATAGTGAGATTATGTTAATTACACCAACAAAACAAACTATTTTTATTTACAACTTTAATTTTAATGAAAAAATATTGATTTATTTCAAGAAATTTAATAAAAATAATCAAATTGCATTAGTTTTTCAAAATTCATAACCAAATTGAAACTAAACAAAATTGAAGGACCAACTTAACATTTTTGAACTAAAACAATAACTAAAAGAATAATTAAACCAAATATTTATTAAGATATTTTTTATGTCCTTTCTTGTTGTCTTCTTAATTTTACAAAAATTGTACTCATCTCTCACTGT